>QGLW01000031.1_pt1 | contig 46526 bp, 47 predicted proteins | sample 1725341 | NCBI WGS metagenome assembly QGLW01 (sample SAMN05439265, study PRJNA331180) | Hot springs metagenome, whole genome shotgun sequencing project. | isolation source: microbial mat of Apron and Channel Facies of Mammoth Hot Springs | place: USA: Wyoming, Yellowstone National Park | collected... | reverse complement strand
TGAGATCTACAAAGCAGATAAAGAGGAAGTATCATATTAATTCTACTATTGGTGATATCTTAGATGATCCTTCAGCATGGGAGAAACTACAAAAATTTTTGTTAGAACTTGAAAACAGATTTTCCATACCATCATATATAACTGCAATAAATAGACCAGAAAATTATTTGAGGAATGATTGTTTGAGAAGAATGATATTCTACTATGTAAGAAGAGGGGCAGATCCAGAAGAGGTGGAAAAACTCTTTTATAAATTGATAGAAGACCTTAATAGCTGATTGAGGAGTATTTGGAGTGAGAGGGGAAAGATTATAGGGAGTATAATAGATATGGAACATATAATTTTGTAGGGGGTATATTTTATGAGAAGATATATTATCCTTATTCTCACTTTTATTTCTTTTATAGCCATAGCCTTTGCCCAAGAAGAGATATCCATAGCCAAGGATTTTGTATATGTCATGTCTCAAGGTAATTATGAAAAGGCAGTAGAATATTTTGATTCTTCAGTATCTAATCTTATCTCCTCTTCAAAGTTGAAAGAGATATGGGAGAGTGTGCTAAAAAATGTAGGAAATTATGAAGGAATAATTGGGGAAAGAAGTGAGGAATCTGGAAAATATAAAATTGTATACTTAACAACAAAATTTTCTAATGCTTATATAGATATCAAGATAGTTTTTCTAAATAAAAAGATAATTGGTTTATTCTTTTTGCCTGCCCAAATAAAAAGCTATAAAACTCCACCATATGTAAATCTTGAAACTTTTGAAGAAAAGGATGTGAAAATTGGTAAAGATTTTGTTCTTCCTGGAAAGCTTACTATACCAAAAGGAGAAGGTCTATTTCCAGTAGTTATATTTGTCCATGGAAGTGGTCCAAATGATATGGATGAGACAATAGGACCTAATAAGATATTTAGGGATTTGGCATGGGGGCTTTCAAGCTTTGGGATTGCCACTTTAAGATATGATAAAAGAACAAAGGTATATCCTCAAGAATTTTCTAATTATAAAGATGGTTTCACAGTAATGAAAGAGGTAATAGAAGATGTTCTTTATGCTATAGAATTTGTCAAAACTCAAGAAAAAATTGATAAATCAAAGATATTTATTTTAGGGCATAGCTTAGGAGGAATGCTTGCGCCAAGGATAGCAAGTCTAAGTAATAATGTGAAGGGAATTATAATCATGGCTGGACCTACAAGACCATTAGAAGATTTAATATGGGATCAAATTAATTATATTGCTAATTTAGATGGCAAAATAGATGAGAAGGAGAAAGAGCAACTTGAACTAATAAAAAAGGAAATAGAAAAGTTAAAGGATCCAGATTTAGCCCCAAAATATCCTTTATCTATGACTATATTAGGAGCTCCTGTTAAGTACTTTTTGGATTTAAAAAATTATGATCCAGTTAAAACTCTTTCTGAATTAAATATTCCTGCTTTAATTATGCAAGGAGAAAGGGATTATCAAGTAACTATGAAAGACTTTGAAGGTTGGAGCATATTATCTAATAAAGAGAATATTATATTAAAGTTATATCCCAAATTAAATCACTTATTCATGGAGGGCTCTGGGAAAAGTACCCCAGATGAATATAACAAAGAGGGAAACATACCAGATTATGTAATTAATGATATAATGATGTGGATAAGAGATCAAAAGTAAAAAGAAGATGTTGCTAAGAAAATACCTTTGAAGAGGATGCAATATTTATAGTTATGAGTGATAAGGGGGTAAGGAAGATGAAGAAAAGATTAAGGATTCTTGTGATAGAGATTATAGGTTTCTTATTTGTTATTGTTTTTGGATCCCTTTTACATTTTACCTATGAGTGGTCTCATTACTCAAGGATTGTTGCCTATTTTTCAGCAGTAAATGAAAGTACATGGGAGCATCTAAAGCTTGCCTTCTTCCCCTCTATCTTTTTTGATATATTTGAGTATTTTCTTGTTAAGAATGAAGTAAATAACTATTTATTTGCAGAAGTTTTAAATCTTTATATAGCACCAATATTAATAGTGGTTTTATTCTATGGTTATCTTGCTATGTTCAAAACTCATTCCCTTCTTTGGGATATTTTTACTTTTGTTTTTTCAGTATTTGTTGGGCGTTTTATAAAGTATAAAATTCTTACAGCGGAGAAATTGCCAAGAATTTTTCTTACGGTTTCTATCTTTCTCTTTTTAATAATATTCTTTGCTTTCTCCCTTTTTACCTATCTTCCCCCTCGATTTTTCCTTTTTAAGGATCCTATAACAGGAGGTTTTGGTATCTTGAAATGAAAAAGTTCTTAAAAACATTTTTAATTGTGATTTTACTTATCGTTTCTGAAACTTTTGCAGATTCTGATTCAAAATTTGTTGATGTACTTAATATTAAGATTCATTACAAGGATTTTGGAACCGGAGATATAACTTTCCTACTTATTCATGGTTTTGGGGCTGGAACCTTTTCCTTTGATCCTATTATGGATGATCTATCAAAATATGGGAGAGTGGTAGCGCTTGACCTACCAGGTTTTGGACTTTCAGAAAGACCTTCAAATAACATAGGAGGAATTAATCCCTATAGCAGGTCTGGACAGGTAGAAGTCCTAAGAGCTTTTATTGAAAAACTTGATCTTAATAATATTATCCTTGTGGGACATTCCATGGGTGGAAGTATTGCTTTCATATATGCCTCTAAATATCCAGAAAGGATAAAGGCAGTTATTCTTGAAGCTCCTGCAGTGTTTAATGAGGGAAGTGATACTCTACTTCTTAAGTTTTTAAGAACAAAAGTTGGGAAATTTTTATTTCCACTACTTGTAAAGCCATTAACTTATTCTCTTGAAAAACTTATTTACAAAGCATATTACGACAAAACCATAATTACAGAGGAATTGAAGAAGAAGTATAAAAGGGCTTTTTTTGTTAAAGATTGGGAAAAGGGGTTATACTATCTCATTACTGCCTCTAATTATGTTAATTATGACGTACTTATACAAAACTATCACATAAAAACCCTTATAATAGTTGGCTCAAAGGACGAAATTGTACCAAAAGAGAAAGTTTTGAGTTTTGCCTCAAAGTTAAAGGAAGTAGAAATTATTGAAATAGATAATTGTGGGCATATTCCCCATGAGGAGAAGCTAAAAGAGTTCTTAGATAGTATAATTTATTTCTGCCAATATAAATTGTAAAATTCTTCTAAATCTTTTTTATAATGTTTTCTGTCTTCAGAGATTTCACCCATTAAATACTTCAGCATGAAATTTCCTTCTTCTTGGCATATCTTATCATGTATTGGAAAAACCTCTTTAATTAAAAAAGAGTAAATAATGTTAGTCTTAAACTTCCATAAACCCTACTTTCTCTTCCTGGTATAGCTTCTACTGCCACACAATATCCAGCGTTTATACTCTCTATAATATCTTTTAAATTTAAGCTTGGTGAAAAAACCACAGTATAATACCAACCAAAAAGGCTTCCTGTATCACATCCATGGGCATCTGTAACGCCAACTACAGGAATATTTCTTCCTTTGCTTTTTTCATAATAGGAAACTATTTGAAGATTATTTGAGGTTAATTCATACATGTGATATCCGCCCACCATCTCTACTGCGTCAAAAGGCTTCTTATCATATAATAGATCCAGTAATCTTTCTGATATATAATAACCCTCTTTAATTCTCCAGAATGGATGACACAAAACACCAAGCCCTTCTGCCTCTCTTATTTTATTAAAACACCATATAGAGGATGCCAATTGATACCTTTCAGGAATATCTGGCACCTCTAATTTTAACCTTTCTTCTATCTCAGAAACTTCCCGATTATATGTTTCTTTTTCTTTTTCAAATAGTTCATTGATGCTAAATTTTCCTCCAAAATTTACAATATGCAGTGGATTATTGGGTGGATGAACCTCTTCTCCAGGAAATATTTTAAAGTCTAAATCTAAATCTTTAAAAGTATCAATAGCCTCTATAGAAGGAAAATATTTTCCATGATCTGTAATAGCCACAAAATCTAATCCTATTTTTCTACAAGAACTTGCCACATAAGCAGGAGATTCTATTCCATCAGAGTAATATGTATGAATATACATATCCCCTTTATATGGAACCCTGGATAAAAGGTCATCATTTACTGAATATACAGAAAAGGAATAACTTTTATTTCCCATATCTATATAAATTACATGTTCTTGCTCTCCTTCAAAAAAGCCCTCTATATAGAAATTATTTCCCTCACGTCTTACTTTAATATTTCTATTTTCTTTATTGCTATTATAATTGACTGAATAGCTTAAAAATTTGTATTCACCTTCTGGAATATTCCAATGGGTTAATCTTGGTTTTAAGGTTATAGTTGCCTTTGTATTTGCTCTTATTACTTTAGGATATATTTTAAAATAATTATCAAGGCTTATCATATATACCTCCTATATTATTTTTATTATTATATAACTTGTATTAATGGAGATAATTAGATAAAATTAATAAGAAAATTTAATCTATTAATTATATCTTAAATTGTATCTAAGGAGGATAAAGGAAATGGAAAAGTATGATGTAATCTTTTTAGGTGGAGGCTCTGGAGGATATGTGGGAGCAATTAGATCAGCAGATTTAGGAAAGAAAGTATGTGTGATAGAAGAAAGAGATTTAGGAGGAACCTGCTTAAATAGAGGTTGTATACCTACAAAAGCTCTTTTAAAGAGTGCAGAGATTTATAATAGTATTAAAGAAGGACATATATTTGGAATAAGAGTTGATTCTTATGGATATGATGTGAATGGAATATATAATTGGAAAGAAAATGTAGTTAAGAAATTAGTAGCCGGCATAGAATACCTATTCAAAACAAGAAAGATTACTTTAAAAAAAGGGAAGGGAAAGATTCTTGATAATAATACAGTAGAAGTAGAAACAAAGGAAGGAAAAGAATTAATTAAGGGAGATAATATTGTTATTGCTACAGGATCGGAACCTGCCATAATTCCATCTTTTAAGATTGACGGCGTAAATGTACTTACTTCCGATGATGCCCTAAGATTAAGAGAGATTCCTAAGGATATACTCATTGTAGGGGCAGGAGCTATAGGAATAGAGTTTGCAAACTTTTATAATGCTTTTGGTACCAAAGTAACTATTGTGGAAATGATGCCTCAAGTAGTCCCTACCTTAAAGGATAGGAAAATTGCTACTCTCTTACAAAGAATTTTAAATAAAAAAGGGATTGAAATTAAAACAGGAGCAAAAATAGAAAATATAGAGGTTAAGGATGGCAAGGTATATTCTACTTTATCTACAGGAGAAACTATAGAAAGTGAAAAAGTACTTGTCTCTATTGGGAGAAAACTAAATTCTGATAATATAGGTCTTGAAAATGTGGGAATAAATACTGAAAAAGGAAGGATAATAGTAAATGAATATCTGAGAACAAATGTAGATAATATATATGCTATTGGAGATGTAATTGGTGGTCTTTTACTTGCTCATAAAGCCATGAAAGAAGGAGAGGTTGTGGCTGAGATTATTGCAGGAGAGGAAAAGAAAATGGATTATAGAGTATTGCCATGGGCTATTTTCTCTACTCCAGAAATCGCAGTTTGTGGTTTAACTGAAGAAGAGGCAAAGGAACAAGGTATAGAAGTATTGGTAGGAGAATTTCCATTTACAGCAAACGGCAAGGCTGTTACCATGAATGCTACAGATGGTCTTGTAAAAGTGGTAGCAAGAAAAGAGGATAAAGTACTTATAGGGGCTCAAATAGTGGGACCAGAAGCTTCAATAATGATAGCAGAACTTGCTCTTGCCATTAAGAACAATCTTACCCTTGATGGCGTAGCAGATACCATACATACCCATCCTACTCTTCCAGAAGCTATTATGGAGGCTGTAAAAGTACCCTTAGGAAGTGTTGTCCATATTGCTTTAAGAAGATAAGAAAATAGGAAGGAGGAAGGTAAAAAAGCCTTCCTCCTTTATTGGGATTCTTTAATGATTTTAAGTTTTATTCCCCCAGTTTCAATTCTTTTTACTTCTTGAGGATTTTTTAATGGTGTAAATATATATATGATTCTTTTTTCCAGATCTATGTCCTCCACAATTCCTAAGGAAAGTAATTTCTCTCTTTTATCTAAAAGACCAACTAACCTTCCCTTATAGTCCTCTTTTGTGAAATCTACATATTTATCTATGGAATAAACTAATAAAAGGGGAAAAACTAAAATTGTGCTATCTTTAAAGTATTTTTCATATCTTTTTTCTCTAAATTCCTTTCTTTCTTCTGGTCCTCTTTCTCTTGCATATGGACTTCTTGGTAATTTATAAACCTTTTTTGCGAATCTTCCTATAATTTTTAATAATGAATCTAATTCATTTAAAAAATATATTCCCACAATAAAATCTGGATTAATAAGAGAGGTTTTATAATACTTTAATATTTTTCCTAATCTTCCTTGTACAAGGCCACAGGTATTAATAATGATTAAATCTGCCTTATCTTTTGCTTCATCAAGAAGTTTTCTTACTCCTGTTATTACTTGCAAAAATTTACCTACAGGAGTAATTTCTCCTACAAAGTACCAACTATTTACAAAGATATTTTCTGAACTTGATATTTCCCTTTCCGGATAGATAAGAGAAATGGTACCTGGTACACCTATATCTGCTTGTCCTAAGTCTGAGTTAATTACTGCTACTTTTAATCCTCTTTGAATTCCTAAATCTGTAAGATATTTTACAAATGTACTTTTACCAGCGTTTGGAAGTCCTAAGACAAGAATAGTACCTTTCTCTTTTAGGATCTCTCTTGCAGTCTCTTCCCATTCTATAGGAATATGAAGCATTTAATTTTTTATTTTTAAAATTCTGTTATTTTTGGTAGATTCTGGTAAATTTCCTCAAGGCCATAAAATTCTCTTGCTCTGGGAGAGAAAATATGTACTATGAAATCATAATAATCAAGAAGGGTCCATCCGGTACCTTCTCTTCCTTCTACTCCTTTTGGCGTAAATCCAAGTTTTTCCATTTCTTCCTCAATAGTTCTTTTAATTGCTCTTCTTTGTAGTGGAGTAGAACCTGTACAGATTAATACAAAATCAGTAATCCCTAATACTTTAGAGACATCAATGATTACAATATTCTCTCCCTTTTTCTCCGAAATAATTTGGGCAACTCTTAAGACTTTCTCTCTGCTTTCCAAGAAATTCATCACCCCTCCTTCTTATTATTAACTCTAAAATATTGATTTAAAATCTCATCTAATTTTTCCATATCTGGAATTACATAACTTATTCCATTAATATTTTCAGGAACACTTGGCATTACGAAAGTTTGGATATCATTTTCAGTAATATCTAAGAATTTACTGGTTATTACTAAACCTTCCATTAGAGATATATTAGTAGAAAGAATTGAGCCAGTTACTGATATATAATAGGGAAGGTTAATAAGGTTTACTTTTTCTTTTGCTTGTTTAAATAAAGCTTTTAAAAATTTTTGTTGTCTCTCAACCCTTCCCAAATCTCCCATAGGATCATGTCTAAATCTTACATATCCTAATGCCTCTTTACCATTTAGATGATGTAATCCTGGAGTTAGTTTTACGAGGAATTTATCTGTATAATCCCTATAATACATTCTTTTTTCAACCTCTATATCTACTCCACCTATAGCATCTATGAATTTTTCAAATTGTTGAAAGTTTACCTTTACATAATAATGTATAGGTATTTTAGTAAATTCTTCTATAGTTCTTAAAGACAGATCAATTCCTCCATAGGCATAGGCATGATTTATCTTTGTATATCCATAATTAGGTATATTTACCCTTGTATCTCTTGGAATAGAGAGTATATATACCTTTTTATTTTTAAGATCTAAAGAGGCAATTATTATAGTATCTGATCTTCCTGGATCGTCTTTTCTTTCATCTACACCCAAAAGAACCACATTTATTTTATCTATATGATTTAGGGCTACATCTAAGAGCTCTACTTTATCCAGAGAAGGATAATTTTTAGTAGGAGTATAGTTATAACTTCCTTGGATGTAATAATATCCACCAACTCCTACTGCTATAAGTACTAATAGGAGTATTAAAATCCCTATTGCAAATATTCTCCACTTCTTCATATATAACTCTTACCTCCATTTTTACTTCTTTTATTAATTATTATATATCTAAATAAAAGACCCCTCCAAAAGGAGGGGTCTTTTTATTTCAATATTTTAGATTAGTCTAAACTATTGACCACGATTTCTTCTTTCGCGTGGTCTTTCTTCCCTTGGTTTTGCTTCATTAACAACAATTTTTCTTCCCTTTACTTCTGTGTTGTTAAGTTCAGCTATCATTTTTGCAGCAGAATTGTCATCTACTTCAACAAATCCAAATCCCTTAGATCTTCCTGTATTTCTATCAGAGATAATTCTTGCAGAATATACAGTACCGTGATTTGAGAATATAGATTTTAGTTCCTCTTCTGTTGTAGACCAAGGTAAATTACCAACATACAAAGTCTTGCTCATTTTTTCACCTCATGGAAAATTTTAGATTTTTTAAATTGGGAAAGCTTTTTACGGGAGCATTTCCAGAACCCCTGAGAACTTGGAACAAATAGGATACTACTCGGTACACTTCACCTCTCTTTCTGGAAAATAAAAATGCTTGAGAATTCATTTGGTGGGTCCAAAGGATTCTCAAGCATTTTCTTTCACTTTTATCTTTGTTTTTCAAAAACCTAAACATATAGATAACCTTAATTGTAGGATTAACTATACCATATAAATTTATAAATGTAAAGTATGTGATATAATTATCTTCAAGTTTAAGGTAAAAAGGAGGAAGGCTTATGAAGATTGCAAATTGTAAGGCTGGAGAGAGAAATTTTGTTGGCCTTTTTTATGAAGATAAAATGTTAAATCTTTCTAAGGCTATTCATATATATTCATCCATATATGAAAAGACTCCTAAGGATGTGGAAAAAATTGATGATCTTCTTTATATAGATAATCTTAGAGAATATTTAGATAAAGTATTTGATTTTATCCTTGAGCATAATTTTATTTATACCCTTACAGAAGAAAAGTTCAGGTATCTTCCTCCTATTTTAAAGCCACAAAAAATTCTTGCCTTAGGGAGAAATTATTCAGAACATGCAAAAGAGCTGGGACATAAAATACCTAGGGAGCCTGTCTTTTTTAGTAAAGCGCCATCTTCCCTTATTGGACATGAGGATAAAATAGTTTATCCTTCATTCCTTACAAGGGTAGATCCTGAAGTAGAGTTAGGAGTGATAATAAAAAAGAGGGGTAAATATATTAAAGAAGAGGATGCCTTTGACTATGTTCTTGGCTATACTATAGTGAATGATGTTACTGCCAGGGATATGCAGGCAGAAGATTTTCAAAATACTAATCCTTGGTTTAGATCCAAAAGTTTTGATACTTTCTGCCCTATAGGACCATATTTAGTATTTAAAGAGGATTTAAAAGAACCTAATAATCTAAATATAGAACTTAGGGTAAATGGGGAAGTAAGACAGAAAGATAATACTAAAAATATGCTCTTTAAAATTCCCCAAATTATTTCTTATATTTCCAAACATCTAACCTTAGAGGCTGGAGATATTATAGCTACTGGTACACCTTCAGGTATTGCCCCTATAAATCCTGGAGATGTGGTGGAGTGTGTAGTGGAAAAAGTAGGCGTATTAAGGAATAAAGTAGTAGAAGAAAAATTATAATATTATTTCCTTTCTATTAGTTCGTCTAATTTATGGAGTACTTCTTCTACGTGTCCATCTACTTTTACATTTTTCCATGAATGTACAATCTCCCCATCAGGAGAGATAATAAAAGTACTTCTTATTGTGCCTTCTGTCTCTTTACCGTACATTTTCTTCTTTCCCCATGCTCCATATTGTTTAATTACCTCTGCCTTTGAATCAGAAAGGATAGTAATTTTTAAATTATATTTTTCCACAAATTTCTTATGACTTTCTATAGAATCTTTACTTATTCCCACAACTTCTGCATTCCTTTTTTTGAATTCTTCAATCTTTTCAGAGAAATTTACAGCTTCTTTTGTACAGCCTGATGTCATATCTTTTGGATAAAAATATAGAACTACCCATTTACCCTTAAAATCGGAAAGTCGCCAATCTTGTCCATTTTGATCTTTTAATACAAAATCTATAGCTTTCATAGATTTTCTTCTGCCTCCTCAACCAATTCTTTCATAAGATCCTTTACACTTACAATTTTGTCAACCCTATAAGCATTGGCTCCTGCAAAGGCAAAGCCTGCTTTTAGATTCCCCCTTTTAGCATTTAATAATGCTAAAGCTATGCAATATGGAGTATTTTTATAGTCACATGTCCTTATGCATTGAAATACGCATTTATATGGTTTCCTTTCGCCCCTTTCAACAGCCTCTAAAAACTCATTTTTTATGGCTCTTCCAGGAAGCCCCACAGGACTTTTTATAATAACGATGTCTTCTTTTTTAGCCCTTATATATTCTTGTTTAAATTTTTCATCAGCATCGCACTCATAAGTGGCTACAAATCTTGTAGCTATCTGTACGCCACTTGCTCCCAATTTAATGAATTTTGCTATATCTTTTCCATCATATATACCTCCACCTGCAATTACAGGAATTTCTTTATCATATTTTTCTTCTAAGATTTTTACTTCATCTAATACTTCTTTTAACCGGTTCTCTAAGGTTACATTAGGATCTTCTAATTCTTCTTTTTTAAATCCTAAATGACCTCCCGCCAATGGTCCTTCTACTACAAATGCATCAGGTACATAATTGTACTTTTCAATCCAACTTTTGGCTATGATTCTGGCAGCCCTACCAGAAGATACTATTGGTACTAACTTTGTAACTGCACCTTTTATAAGATATTTGGGGAGATCTAAAGGAAGTCCCGCACCTGAAAAGATAATATCTACCTTTTCTTCGATTGAAGTTTTTACCATATCTGCAAAATTAGAAAGGGCTACCATTATATTTACTCCAATTATGCCCTTTGTTTTTTCTCTTGCTTTCCTTATTTCATTTCTTAAAGCTCTAATATTAGCTTCAATAAAATTTTCAAAAAATTCTGGTTCATCCATACCAATACCTGCGGTACCTATTACACCTATTCCTCCTGCTTCTGCTACAGCTGATGCAAGTCCCGAAAGAGATATTCCAACAGCCATACCTCCTTGTACTATTGGTATTTTGGTTACTAAATCTCCGATTCTAAGTTCTGGTAATTTCATTTTCACCTCCTAAAAATCTATATACCCATAATATTGTATCCTGCATCTACATAGAGCACTTCTCCTGTTATTCCAGATGCAAGATCACTTAAAAGAAAAACGGCAGAATCTCCTACTTCTCTATGTTCAATATTTCTTTTCAATGGGGCTTTTTCTCTGTGATATTCAAGCATATCACTAAATTTAGCTATGCCCCTTGCAGCTAAGGTGCTTAATGGTCCTGCTGAGATAGCATTTACCCTTATATTTTCTTCTCCCAAATCATAGGCTAAATATCTCACTGAAGCTTCTAATGCGGATTTGGCAACTCCCATCACATTATAATTAGGAACTACTTTTTCAGCTCCGTAATAGGTAAGGGTAAGAATACTGGCAGGTTTATTTAATATTCTTTTGAATATTCTGGTCATGGCTACAAAGGAATATACACTTATTTCCATGGCAGTTAAGAAAGCCTCTTTAGAGGTTTCAATAAAGGGATTTTTTAATGCATCAGATGGTGCATAAGCTATAGAATGCACAAATCCATCTATCTTTCCTACTTTTTTCTCAATCTCTTCAGCTACCTTTTCAATATTTTCATCTTTTGATACATCACATTCTACAAGAAGTGGTTTTGGGTTTAGATCAGCTATTAATTCTTCCACATTTTCTCTTAATCTTTCATTCTGATAGCCAATAATTACTTCTCCTCCAAATTTCATTATAGATTGAGAAATTGCCCATGCAATACTTTTCTTATTTGCCACATTAAAAACAGCAAATTTTTTCCCCTCTAACATAAGACATACTCCTTTCTTTTTAGGGTTTATTTTAAAAAATTATACCATAAAGGGTGTTATAGGTTTATTCTTCTTCAGGATGTACAGTTATAACTTCTACTCCTTCTTTTTTAAGCTCTTCTATATAATGGGGGGGAACTTTGCCATCAATGATAATTTTATGCATAACATTTGTTGGTGCTACAAAAGAAAAACATTCCTTTCCAAATTTACTATGATCTGCAACACCTATAATTTCCCTTCCCATCTCAATGATTAATTTTTTAATCTGTGATTCAGCTATACTTGCGGTATACATACCTTTTGAAGGTATAATTCCAGATATACCTAAAAATACCTTATCAACTCTAAATTCTCTTAAAACCCTCTCTGCTAATGGTCCAATGAGAGCAATAGTCTCTTTTCTAAGAACACCGCCTGTTAATATTACTTCTACACCCCTTGCATTCAAAAGTTCTCTTGCTACTTCTATTGAATTTGTAAGCACTGTAACATCATGTTTATTTTTAATATTTTTGGCTATTTGTAATGTGGTACTTCCTGCCTCAATAAATATGGATTCACCATCATTTATGATCTCTCCTGCCTTTTTACCAATAGCCATTTTTTCTTTAAGATTTTGCCTTTTCTTAGTAGTAAAAAGGGGTTCAAAAGAAAAACTGTGAGGGAGTATTGCTCCGCCATGGGTTCTCTTAAGGAAGCCCTCTTTTTCTAAGGATTCAAGGTCTCTTCTTATAGTTGCTCCAGTTACATTGAATAATTTAACTAAGTCATTAACTTTGATACTTCTTTCTTTTTCTAAAAGCTCTAATATTTTAGATCTTCTTTCATCAGGAAGCATAGCTTATATCACCTAATTTTTTTATTTATTTTTGGATAATAACATAAAAAATAGAAAATTGTCAAAAAGAGTGGAGATTTAAACATTAAAATTTTTCAGTTTATTCTTTTTTTTATTTTCAAATATGAACTTTTTTGTTTACTTTGATTTTTATTTGTGATATAATTTTTATGAAAATATAAGAGAGGGGAGGTTAGATTACGAAATCAAAGTTTTCCGTGTTAACTTTAATCCTAATCATGATGCTTCTTTTTATTTTAATGCTTCCTATTAATGCTCAAGCCCAAAAAGAGGTTGTTGTTGTAGTAAAAATTGCTGGTATACCATGGTTTAACCGTATGGCAGAAGGAGTGGTACAGGCAGGGAAAGAACTCGGTATAAAGGCTTCTCTTATTGGACCTTCTACAGCTGATGCAGCGCCTCAAGTAGCAATGGTGGAGGATTTGATAACAAGAGGTGTTGAGCCATATGTGTTGTTCCTACAGATGCAAAAGCTTTGAAACCTGTTTTTAAGAAGGAAAGAAGTAAGGGAATTATTATTCTAACCCATGAATCACCCTTTGAAGTTGAAGATGTGGATTATGATATAGAGACTATTGATAGTGAAGCATATGGTAAGATGGCTATTAATGAAATAGTTTTGAATTTATCAAAGCATTCAGGGGGTAAAAAATTCACAGCAGAAGATCCTGCTGGATTTGTAATGTTTGTTGGAGGTTTAACTGTACCTTTACATAATTATTGGGCTGATGTAGCTCTTAAATATGTAAAGGAAAGTATTCCTTTCTTGAAGGAGCTTACTCCAAGATTACCAGTAGCAGAAAGTGTTGAAGATTCCAGAAAGGCAACCTTAGATTTAGTTAGAACCTATGGAAATAAACTTAAAGCAATCATTGGGTGGGGTAGTTTAGGACCCCTTGGTGCAGCAAGAGCAATTAGGGAGTTAGGATTGCAGAATAAAGTAATAGTAAGTGGAAGTGCAATACCTTCTACAGCTGTAGATTATTTAAGAGATGGTTCTATGGACTGGGCCCAACTTTGGGATCCTAAGGAAGCTGGTTATTTGATGGTCTATATCGCAAAATTAATGATGGATAAGAAACAGCTAACAACAGGTTTAGAAATACCTAATTTAGGACCTATAAAAGTAGATGGTAAGGTTATTAGTGTGAATAGAGTTAAATTAATGAGAACTGCAACTGATGCTAAGAAATTAGGATTCTAATTATAGAGTTTACTTTTGGGGGAATGGGAGAAGATCCCATCCCTCTTTTTATGATTAGGAGGTTTATAAGAATGAGTGAAATACTATTGGAAGCAAGAAATATAAACAAATATTATGGAGGAGTAATTGCTCTATCCAATTTAAATTTTGTAATTAAAAAGGGTGAAGTACATTGTTTGGTTGGGGAAAATGGTTCTGGGAAAAGTACATTGGTTAAAATCATTACTGGGGTAGTTCAACCCGAACCTGGAGCCGAAATTATTATTGATGGAGTGAAATTTACACATCATACTCCATTGGAAGCTTTTAAAAATGGTATTCAAGTAGTTCACCAAGATTTTTCCTTGTTTCCTAATTTATCTGTTGCTGAGAATATTTCTATTGCTCAATATATTAAAAAGTTCAAACCTGTTAATTGGAAAGAAATAAACAGTATAGCTAAAGAAACAATTAATAAATTAGGAATAAATCTTTTTCTAAATGTTCCTGTAAATATGTTGTCTATAGCAGACCAACAGTTAGTTGCTATTTGTAGATCTTTAGCCAGTGAGGCAAAACTTATAATAATGGATGAGCCTACATCGTCCTTAACAAGAGAAGAGGTAGAACATTTATTTAAAATTATTAAAGATCTGAAGAATCAAGGGATATCAATTTTATTTATAAGCCACAAATTAGATGAAGTCTTAGAAATTGGTGAAGTAATAACGGTTTTAAGAGATGGTAAAAAGATAGCAACTGTAAATAGGGATGAAGTTGATAAACAAAAACTAACTTTTTTGATGACAGGAAAGGAGGTAGTTTTTTCAAAGAATCAGTATAAATCTTTTGAAAATAATGTAGTTTTAGAGGTAAAAGGTCTTTATAAGAAAGGACAGTTCTCAGATATTAATTTTAAATTAAATAAAGGAGAGGTTTTAGGAATTATTGGACCTTTGGGCTCTGGAAAAACAGAACTTGCCCTTTCTCTTTTTGGTATGAATCCTCCTGATAAAGGAGAAATATATTTACAGGGAAAAAGAGTTAAATTCAATTCCAATATTGATGCCATAAAAAATGGAATTGGATATGTTCCAGAAGACCGATTAAATCAGGGATTAGTTCTTAATCATTCTGTGGAGAATAACGTAGTTATTACCATCCTTAGTAAAATTCTTAATCGTTTTAGACTAATTGATTCTCTTAAAAAGAGGAATATATCGGAAGACGCGATAAAGAGATTTAACATTAAGTGTCATTCTTTGGATGCTCCTGTAAAAAGCCTTTCCGGAGGAAATCAGCAAAAGATTGTAATTGCAAAATGGTTTTTAACTCTACCTAAAATTCTTATATTAGATGGTCTTACAGTAGGGGTGGATGTTTTAGCTAAAAATAGTATATATGAGACTATTAAAGAGTTGGTTTCTCATGGGGTTAGTATTATACTCATTTCTGATGAAATATATGAAGTGCTCAATAGCTGTAATCGAATACTTATCATGAAGAAAGGTAAGATGGTTGATATGCTTTATCCTGAGGAAATTACTGAAGAAGAACTTTATCAAAAAGTTTGGAGTAAGGAGGATAAGTTGAAGGTATTATGAAGATATTTTTTAAAAAAGAGTATTTTAAAAGAAATGAATTTTATATATTTGTAGTTCTTATTGTGTTATCATTAATTCTCACATTAATAAATCCAACTTTTTTAACCTTTAATAATATTTTTGATTTGTTAAGAAATAATTCCTTTTTGGGAATTTTAGCGCTGGGAGAATTAATAGTTTTAATTTCGGGGGGTATAGATGTTTCTTTTACAGCAATAACAACTGTATCCCAATATATTATGGGTTTAATTATTACCAGTTATTATCTTGACAATATATTTTTGACTTTTTTAATTCCTATTCCAATAGGAATAATTTTAGGGTTAATTAATGCAGTAATAATCTATCTAACTAAGGTGCATCCTGTTATTATCACAATTGCTACTTTAAATATTTATTATGGATTACTTATTTTCTTTACTGGAGGAAAATGGATGTATTCTTTTCCCCCCTCTTTTACCAATTTTGCTTACATAAAGGTATTTCAAATAAGTACTCCTGAAGGGATTACTGGGCTTTCCATTTTTACTTTATTTTGGTTCCTTTTAGCTATATTAACGTGGGTTATTTTAAGATATTCGCCCATAGGTAGGAAGATTTATGCCTATGGAGGAAATGCTGAAGCAGCAAGAAGAGCAGGATTTAATATATTAAATATTCATCTTTTTATCTATGGATATATGGGTCTATTATCTGGTATTGCAGGCTTTGTGCATGCTCAACTTGGCCAAATTATTCAACCTAATGCAATTGTTGGGCAAGAGTTAGATGTGATAGCTGCTGTTATATTAGGAGGTGCAAGTATAAGTGGGGGTTCAGGTAGTGTTTTAGGAACCATATTGGGAGTATTACTTTTTGCGGTAATAAAAAATGGTTTGATTCTTATGAAACTACCATCCTATTGGCATCAAGTTGTTGTAGGTTTAATTATTGCTATTGCTGCAAGTTTTACAGCGTATCAATCTAAAATGAAAAATAAAAGGATGGTGAAAATAGATGTTGAATAATAAATTGGAATTATTTTTTAAGAAGAATATTGAAATTGTTATATTGTTTGCAATTTTGTTATTAATTTTATTTTCTATAACATTCTTGACTGGAGGAAAGTTTTTAAAAGCCTATAGTTTAGAGGCTATGGCATTTCAGATGCCTCTTTTAGGATTATTTGCTTTAGCCCAATTAATTCCTATGTTAACTGGAGGTATTGATTTATCTATAATTTCAACCGCTAACTTATGTGGAATAATAACTGCCTTAATATTGACAAAATTAAATACATGGTATGCTATTTATATAGCAATATTTTTAGGGTTAATATCTGCTTTACTCGTAGGAATTTTTAATGGTCTTATCATATCTTATGTTGGTGTACCACCTGTTATAGCTACTTTGGGAAATATGATACTTGTAAAAGGAGTTTCTCTTGCAATAACAAAGGGTTATGTTATTTCAGGATTCCCAGATAATTTTCTTTTTATAGGTAATGGTTATTTATTGGGTATACCTATACCTTTTGTTATTTTTGTTTTATTTAATCTTATTATTGCCATTATTTTATATAAAACTACCTTAGGTATAAGTATATATATGGTAGGTTCTAATCCATTGGCTACTCTTTTCTCTGGAATAAACAATAAAAAAGTTCTATTCAAGAGTTATTTAATTTCATCATTTATTTCAGGAATTGCTTCCTTAGTAATGATTTCTCGTTTTAATGCAGCCCAAGCTGATTATGGTGGATCTTTTCTACTTCTTACAGTTCTTATTTGTGTACTTGGAGGGGTGAGTCCTTCTGGAGGTTTTGGTAGAGTTTTAGGAGTATTTATTTCTGTAACCATATTGCAGATTATTGGAACAGGTTTTAATTTATTAGGCTTATCTTCCCATCTAAGTAATGCTTTATGGGGAATAATATTAATCTTTGTTATAGCTTTGAATAAGCTATATTCAAGAATACGCTAATTTTTAATATTTTTTTTAACCTTGTTGACGATTTTTAATTTTTATAGTATTATGTTATCGTTAACATAAAAGTAATAATTAAATAGGGGGATCTAATATTGGTGACTATCAAAGATGTGGCTAAAAAAGCTGGAGTATCGGTAATGACTGTTTCAAGGGTTATTAATGGCGGTAAAAATGTAAGTGAAAGTACCCGAAAGAAGGTCTTGAAGGCTATTGAAGAATTAGGTTATGTTCCTAATTCTATTGCAAGAAGCTTGGTATTAAAGAAAACTTCTACTATAGGACTTGTAATCTCTGATATAACAAACCCATTTTTCACAACAATTGCTCGTGGTGTAGAGGATACTGCAATCTCTAAACATTACACAGTAATAATATGTAGTACAGACGAAAATCCTGAAAAGGAATTAATGTACGTAGAAGTTTTGGCTAAAAGTAAAGTAGATGGTGTTATCTATGCCTCTGCATCTGGAAAAAAAGCTCCTTTAAAATCTTTATTCCTTAAAAATATACCTATAGTCTTAATTGATAGAACGATTGAAGGTATTAATGATTTGGATATTGTAAGAGGAGATAGTGTATATGGAGCTTATTTGTTAACAAAGCATCTAATTGAGTTGGGACATAAGAGAATAGGAATTGTAGTAGGAAGCACTTTTATTTCTACAGCGAGAGATAGAGTAGAGGGATATAAAAAGGCTTTAAGTGAGGCAAAAATTCCTATTGATGATAGTTTAATAAAAATCAGCGAGAATTCTAAGTTTTCTAAGGAAGATGGATATAGATTAACAATAGAGTTATTAGAGATAGAAAATCCTCCAACAGCTATTTTTGGGGGTAACAATTTAATGGCTATTGGAGCTATGTTGGCAATTAGGGAAAAGGGGTTAGAAGTACCAGATGATATCTCTCTTGTTTCTTTTGATGATGTTGAGAGTTTGTCTGAGGTATACCCTTTTCTTACTGTAGTAAAACAGCCAGCTTATACTATGGGAGTTTTAGCAGCAGAACTTCTAATAAGGAGAATAGAGAATAAAGATAAGATACAAGAAAAGAGAGAGATCATGTTAACTCCTGAATTAATTATAAGAAAATCTACAGCTCCACCTAAGAATTAAATAAGAGGGGAGGATATTTTCTATGAGTAGATTATTTCCTGTTAGAGTTGGCGAAAAAAGGTTTATAGAGGATTATCCTAAGGTAGGAATTCGTCCAACTATAGATGGAAGATATGGAGGAGTAAGAGAAACTTTAGAAGATCAGACTATGAATCTTGCAAGGGCAGTTGCAGAGTTTATTGAAAATAATGTTTATCTTCCCAATGGAGAGAAAGTTAAATGTGTGATCCCAGAGAGGTGTATTGGAGGAGTTGCAGAAGCAAGGATGGCAGATGAGCTATTTAGGAAAGAAGGAGTAGGGGTATCTATAACTGTTACTCCTTGTTGGGGTTATGGTGCAGAAACAATGGATATGAGTCTTGATATTCCAAAGGCTGTTTGGGGATTTAATGGAACAGAAAGACCGGGAGCAGTTTATCTTGAAGCAGTATCGGCTGCTCACAATCAAAAAGGGCTTCCAGTATTTAAGATTTATGGAAAAGATGTTCAAGATAGAGATGATTACACTATTCCCTCTGATGTAAAAGAAAAGATACTTAAGTTTGTAAAGAGTGCTTTAGCGGTTGCTATTATGAAAAATAAATCCTATCTTTCTATAGGTAGTGTTTCTATGGGAATTGCAGGATCTATTGTTGATCCTGACTTCTTTGAGGATTATTTAGGAATGAGGGTTGAGTATGTAGATATGACAGAAATAATTCGTAGGATTGAAAGAAAAATTTATGATGAGGAAGAATTCAACAGAGCAATGGAATGGGTTAAAAAATACTTGAAAGAAGGTGAAGACCCCAATCCTCCAGAAAAGCGAGTTGATAGTAAGAAGAAGCAAGAAGTATGGGAATTTGTTGTGAAAATGACTTTGATAATTAGAGATTTAATGGTAGGGAATAAAAAGTTGGAGGAAATTGGTTATCCTGAAGAGAGTTTAGGACACAATGCAATTGTAGCTGGTTTTCAAGGTCAGAGACAATGGACAGATCATTTCCCTAATGGTGATTTTCCAGAAGCTATTTTAAATTCATCCTTTGATTGGAATGGATTGAGACAACCATATATATTGGCAACAGAAAATGATAGTCTTAATGGATTATGCATGTTATTTGGACATCTTTTAACTAATACTGCTCAGATTTTTGCTGATGTAAGAACCTATTGGAGTCCTGAAGCAATTTATAGGGTTACAGGATGGAAACCTGAAGGTTTAGCACAAAATGGAGTAATTCATTTAATAAATTCTGGACCTGCTGCTCTTGATGGTACAGGAGAACAAGAGATAGATGGAAAACCAGCTATAAGACCATTCTGGGAGATAACTGATGAGGAAGTTTTGAAATGTATTAATGCTACTAAATTCTGTTATGCTAATGTGGGATATTTTAGGGGTGGTGGTTTTTCTACAGACTTTACTACAAGAGGAGGTATGCTAGTAACTATAAGTAGATTAAATTTAGTAAAGGGACTTGGTCCAGTTTTACAGATTGCTGAAGGATATACTGTAGAACTTCCTCCTCATGTTCATGACATTCTAGATAGAAGAACAGATCCAACTTGGCCCACTACATGGTTTGTTCCTAAGCTTACAGGAAAAGGAGCCTTTAAGAGTGTTTATTCTGTAATGGAAAATTGGGGAGCTAACCATTGTGCTATTACTTATGGGCATGTAGGTGATCTTTTTATAACCCTTGCTTCCATTTTAAGAATACCTGTATGTATGCATAATGTGGAAGAAGAAAGAATATTTAGACCAAGTGCATGGTCTATGTTTGGTACTCAAGATTTAGAAGGAGCTGATTTTAGAGCTTGTTTGAACTTTGGTCCACTATATAAAAAAGTAAGAGGATAATAAATTTTAAGTAAGGGGGATGAAATTATAAATACTGAAACCTTAGTCTTAATGGAAAATATAAATAAAAGCTTTCCTGGGGTACAGGCTTTAAAGGATGCATATTTTGAGCTGAAACGTGGCGAGGTGCATGCACTGGTTGGGGAAAATGGAGCAGGAAAATCCACATTAATGAAAATATTGGTTGGAGCTTATAGAAAGGATTCAGGAAGGATTGCATATAAGGGAAAAGAGGTGGATATTCCTAATCCTCGTGTTGCACAAGAGATGGGCATAAGTATGGTTTTCCAAGAATTAAATTTAATGCCCCATCTTACAGTAGCTCAAAATATTTTTATAGGTAGAGAGCCAAAAAAGAAAAATATACCAATATTCTTAGATGATGATGAAATTAATAAAAGGACAAAAGAACTTCTAGATATGCTTCATTTAAAAGTGGATCCAAAAGTAAAAGTTTCAGAATTGACTGTTGGTAAACAGCAGATGGTTGAAATCACTAAAGCATTATCATTCAATTCAGAGGTAATAATTTTTGATGAACCAACGGCTGCTTTAAGTGAGGCGGAGACAGAAGAATTATTCAGTATTATAAGAAAATTAAAATCTCAAGGTATAGGGATAATTTACATTTCTCATAGATTGGAAGAATTAAAACAGATAGCAGATAGAGTGACTGTCATGAGAGATGGGCAATATATAGGAACAGAAAACATAGAAAATGTGACAATTGATAAGATTATTAGCATGATGGTGGGTAGAGAAATTTATGAGACTCTTAGAGAAAAAGAGGTAGAGGAAGGGGCTGAAGTTGTCTTAGTAGTCAAAAACTTAAAAAGGGGAAAGATATTAAAGAATATTAATTTTGAATTAAGAAAAGGTGAGATCTTAGGATTTGCAGGATTAATAGGAGCTGGAAGGACAGAACTAGCAAGGGCAATATTTGGTGCTGATCCCATCGATTCAGGGGAAATATATGTAAAATCTAAGAAGGTTAATATTAAAAGTCCATGGGATGCTATTAAGCACGGTATTGGATATCTATCTGAGGATAGGAAAAGATATGGTTTAATGCCTAATTTGGATGTGAAAACAAATATAATTTTGCCTTCCATTAGTGAATTTTTAAAAGCTTTAGGTTTTGTTGATGATAAAAAGGCAGAGAAGGTTTCTGATGAATATGTTCAGAGGTTAAAGATAAGGACACCATCTGTTAGGCAAAAGGTAATGAATTTATCTGGAGGAAATCAACAAAAGGTTGTAGTTGCAAAATGGCTGTTAAGAAATTGTGACATATTTATCTTTGATGAACCTACCAGAGGTATAGATGTAGGGGCAAAAAATGAAATATATAAGTTAATGAATGAATTAATAAAAGAAGGAAAATCAATTATAATGATCTCCTCTGAACTTCCTGAAATATTAAGAATGAGTTATAGAATTGCGGTTATGTGTGAGGGCAGAATAACAGGAATTCTGAATGCTGAAGAAGCTACTGAGGAGAAAATATTGAAATATGCTACCATGTATGAAGACCAAAAGGAGGTTTTAATTTAAATGGCTAATAAATTATCAGCTTTTTTCTCTAAGAGTGGCTTAAGACAAATTTTAATGTTTGCAAGTCTCTTTTTGCTCTTTACCTTTTTCTCAATTGCTTCACCTAATTTTTTGACCTATGAAAATGTGATTGCAATTTTACTTGCTACTTGTGTAAATGGTCTTCTTGCTCTTGGAGTAACCTTTGTTATTATAACAGGTGGTATTGACCTTTCTATAGGTACTGTTATGACTATCTCTGCTGTAATGAGTGGAGTTTTTATAACTTTTTGGAAATTACCAGTATTTATTGGTGTTTTAGGAGGAATATTAACAGGTACCTTAGCTGGCTTTATTAATGGTTTTGTTATATCAAAAATGAAATTGCCTCCATTTATTGCAACCTTAGGTATGATGATGATAGCAAAAGGTTTGGCCTTAGTTATATCAGGCTGTAAGCCAATTTACTTTATGGATACACCCATATTTAATAAAATTGCTATGGGGTCCATTTTAGGAAAAATAATTCCAGGAATTGAAGAATTTCCTAATGCAATTTTATGGTTTCTTCTTTTTATAGTTATAGCAAATATTCTTCTGAATAGAACTGCTCTTGGAAGATATACCTTTGCTATAGGAAGCAATGAGGATGCAGCAAGATTATCTGGTCTAAATGTTGATAAATGGAAGATAATAATATACTCCTTGTGTGGAACATTTGTAGGTATTGCTGGTGTTATAATGGCTTCAAGATTAAATTCTGCACAACCAGCTTTAGGTCAAGGATATGAATTGGATGCTATAGCAGCTGTAGTAATAGGAGGTACATCATTAAGAGGTGGTGAAGGTTCTATAATAGGAACAGTCATAGGTGCATTAATTATGAGTACTCTGACTAATGGTTTAAGAATCCTTTCTGTACCTCAAGAATGGCAGATTGTGGTAAGCGGAATTATAGTTATTGGTGCTGTTTATCTTGATATGATGAGAAGGAGCAGAGAAATATGATAATTTGGGTAATATTTGCCGAAAAGGCAAATATTATAAAAAATCCTTTAACGGGGGAGGTTTAAAAAATGAAGCGCTTCCTAATTGTATCCTTAATGTTTATTTTCCTTATTGGGCTTTCCATTACATCAGCTCAAAGACCCTACATTGCTATGATCTCCAAAGGATTCCAGCATCAGTTCTGGCAAGCAGTAAAGAGTGGTGCTGAAAAAGCAGCGAAGGATTTAGGTGTAACTATAACTTTTGAAGGTCCAGAATCTGAAGCAATGGTAGATAAACAGATTGAAATGCTCCAAGCAGCTCTTGCAAAGAAACCCGCAGCTCTTTGTATCGCAGCTCTTGATAGTAAAGCAGTTATACCATATCTTGAGAAAGCACAACAAATGGGCATTCCTGTAATTGGATTTGACTCTGGAGTAGATAGTGATATTCCTGTAACAACAGTTGCAACAGATAATATAAAGGCTGCAGGTTATGCTGCTGATAAAATGGCGGAATTTATAGGAAGAGTTGGCGAAGTTGCTTTAGTAGTACATGACCAAACAAGTAGAACTGGAATTGATAGAAGGGATGGATTTGTGAACAGAATTAAGCAAAAGTATCCATTAATCAAAATAGTTGATATTCAATATGGTGGTGGTGATCATCTTAAATCTACAGATTTAACAAAAGCTATTATACAAGCTCATCCAAGATTAAAGGGTATTTTTGGAGCAAACGAAGGATCTGCTATTGGAGTAATCAATGCTGTTAAAGAGATGAATAAGGTAGGAAAGATAGTAGTAATAGGATATGACTCTGGAAAACAGCAGATTGAAGCAATTAAATCTGGTTTAATGAAAGGTGCTATAACCCAAAATCCAGTTGGAATGGGTTATATGGCTGTCGAGGCTGCTGTAAAAGCAATTAAAGGTAAAAAGTTACCAAAATTTATAGACAGTGGATTCTACTGGTATGATAAGACAAATATTGATGATCCAAAGATAAAAGAGTGTCTATATGAGTAAATGAGAAAACAAGGTAAATAATAGAAGGGGGAAGGTTAATTAACCTTCCCCCTTTTTTACATAAATATTCTGTTACATAATATTTATTTTTATTTTTTCAGGTAAATCTACTATTTCAATGTCTTTTTCTACTGTTGGCTTTTTTAATACTAATATAAATCTCAAATCAGGAGTAATAGGATAAGGTAACCAATGCCATACTCCCTCATTAAGAACAAAAGATGCTGTACCATCTATCCAGAAAGCTTCTATGGAATTTAAGTCAGGCATATTTTTCCCGTAAGTTGCAGGGGCAAGACAAATTATTCCAACTCCTAATATAGGAATAAAGGCTTCTATGGTTTGGTTATGTCTTTCTATTTTTTCCAGGACAAAATCTCTATTAAAATCTCTTTTGATTTCCAAATATCCTAAACATCCCTCATTTCCAAGAGAAGAAATATCAGCAATATTATGATAATAATTAAAGACCTCTGATTTAGCTGCAGGAGGATTATTAAAAGGAGGAACTATTAAGGTTCCAAATTTTTTGAAATTCTCTTGATTAGGGTATTTAACTTTAATCTCCATTTTCCCCTCCCAAAATAAGTTTTATATATTTTAATTTATTTTTATTTTCACTTTTTACTTTATATCATTTTTAGTTTATTGTGTCAATGAATGTAAAGTTGTTACAAAAGTAAGCTAAGACTCAATATTCTTTGTTAGTGCTCTTTTATACTTGACGAGTGTAATTTTACATTTTATACTTATGAAAAATTACACTCTATAAATGGGTAGAAAGGGGAAATTTGTAAGGATGAAGAAAATTACTATAAAAGATATAGCAAAGGCAGTAGGTGTTTCTACAGCAACAGTTTCTCGAGCTTTATCTGGAAAAGATCATGTTAGTACTGAGACTAAAAGAAAAATTTTAAAAGTAAGTGAAAAGCTTGGATATAATTATGAGAGAAAAAATTTTAAAAAGACACCTTCTAAGGTGATTGGTGTAATTGTTACAGATGTAACAAACCCTTTTTTTACACAAGTAGTTAGAGGTATAGAGGATACTTTGAATGATTTGGAGTATAGTCTTATTTTATGTAATAGTGATGAGAGAATAGAGAAGGAAAAAGAATATTTTAGGATTTTGGAAGGAAAAAAGGTTAATGGAATTATTCTTACTCCTGCAGGAGGAGTTCATAAATATTTATCTAATTATTTAAAAAAGGATGTTCCAATTGTTTTATTAGATAGGTTGGTTGAAGAAGTAGATTTAGATGCAGTAATAATTGATAATGTTTATGGAGCTTATGAGGGAGTAAAACATTTAATTGAACAGGGTTATAGAAATATTGGGGCAATTGTAGGACCTTTAAATGTAATGACTTCAAAAGAAAGATTAGAGGGATATAAAAAGGCATTGAAAGAGGCTGGAATTGAAATTAAAGAAGAATTTATTGAAAACGGAGAATATACACAAAATGGGGGGGTATAGAGCTGCCAAGAAACTGCTCTTAAAAAATAATATTGATGCCATCTTTGTTGCTAACAACGTAATGACAATAGGTGCTTTACTTGCTATTTATGAGATAAATATAAATGTTCCTGAAGATTTGGGAATTGTAGGTTTTGATGATATTGATTTGGCACCTCTTCTAAAATGCCCTATAACTACTATTTCCCAGCCTACATATTTAATTGGAGTGAATGCTGCTCAGATTTTGATAAGAAGATTACAAGGGAAAGGTAAAAAGGAAAAAGAAATTGTCGTTTTAAAGCCTCAATTAATGGTAAGAGAGTCCAGCGGAAGAATGATGTTAAAAGGAAGATAGGAGGTGAAAAATAGAAAAATTATAAATTGTTCGCTTTTCAATTTTATCCTAAATTTATAAGCTCTCTTTAAGAGGAGGTGTTTAAATTATGAAAAAATTTTTGATTTTATTAATAATCTTTTCGTTTTTGATTCTCTCTACAACTGCGCAAGCTAAAAAAACAATATATTTCAATACTCTTTTTCATAGTGGCGATGCTCAAGCAATGGAGAAGATTGTTAAACTTGTAAATGAAACCCAAAAAGATTATTTTATAGATTTAACACAAGGTCAATGGGAAAATTATTATGCTCAGCTTTTTAATGCAGTTGTAGCAGGAAATCCTCCAAATCTTGGTATTTGCCATACCAATATGTTATTATCAATGAAAGATGCTCTAACTCCACTTGATAAAAGTCCTGCTGGAGATTTATTAAAGATTGTAGGAATAGATAAGAAAAATTATATTCCTCAACTTTGGAAGGCAGCAAATATTGATGGAAAACAATACGGGGTTCCTTTAGATACTCACATGTGGGCAATGTGGTATAATAAGAAAATATTTAAAGAAGCAGGATTAGACCCCAATAATCCACCAAGAAATTTATCAGAACTTATTAAGGCTGCTGAAGCTATTAAAAAGGCAGGTTATTATGCAGTCCATTTTGCTGAAGATGCTCTACCAAGAAAAATTATGAGAGCATGGTATATTTTCTTCTGGCAATTAGGTGGAGAACTCTTTGATAAGAATTACACCAAAGCAACATTTAATAATGATAAAGGGCTAAAAGCATTAAGATTTCTTGTAGATTCCATTCATAAATATAAATGGAATGAACCTGGGACGGATGGTTTTAAACAATTTGCAAGTGGGAAATTAGGAATATTATTTGCAGGAAACTGGTATTATCCTACAGCAGTATCAGCAGGTATAGATTTTGGGGTAGCTCCTATTCCTAAAATTTTCATTTATCCAAGAACTTGGGGAAACAGCCATAACCTTGTGATACCAAAACTTCCTCCAAATGCCAATTCTCAGGATTACATTGATGCTGCAAAAGTTTTAAAACTTATAAGTGAAAATTCTCATTTATGGGGCATATATGGTGGACATATGCCTGCATATGTTTCTGCAAAACAGAATAAAGAATTATTAAATAGTGATACTTGGAAACGCTCCTTAACTGTATTTTCATATATGGCAGAAAATAGATATGTACACTATCCTCCTGACCATCCAAAAGCTGCTGAATTAGAACAGGCAATTCAATCTAATATCCAACTTGCTTATAATGGAAATATAACACCCGAGGAAGCTCTTAAGAGAGCCGAAGCTGAATGCAATAGAATTCTTAATGAATATAATGCCCAGAAAAAATAAAAATATAGGGGGGAGAATATTCTCCCCCCTATATAGAATTTCAAGGAAGGAGTTTAGGTAATATATGAATAGTGAATTAAAGAAAAATTTAACAGGATTATTATATATTCTACCTTTTGGTATATTTTGGCTAATTTTTAGCGCCTTTCCTACTTTATATGGATTTTTTATAAGTCTTTTTGAATGGAATCCACTTAAAGGTTCTAAATTTGTGGGTTTGAATAATTATATTTATTTTTTTACTCATGATAGATTTTGGAATTCTTTGTATAGAACCCTTGAATTTGCTGTTATTTTTATATTTTTAACTATATTTATTGCTCTTTTCTTTGCTTTTTTGCTTTATTTTTCTTCAAGAGATAAAGTAAGAACTTTCTCAGAAAGTGTGCTTTTCTTCCCCTACCTTTTAAATGTATCTGTTATTGCTTTAATTTGGAAATGGCTTTTTGATCCAGATTTTGGTCTATTAACTTATTATATGTCAACTTTTTTGGGAAAAGCCCCAAGATTTTTAAATAGTACTTTATGGGCTATTCCAGTTATTGCTATTGCTTCTGCATGGTGGTTGAGTGGATATAGAACTACCATATTTCTTACAGCCCTTGAAAGTGTACCTAAGGATTTAGTTGAATCTGCAAAGATTGATGGAGCAAATACATGGGAGATAATTTGGAAAATTCTTTTTCCTCTTATAAAGCCTCAGTTTTTGTTCTCTCTTGTGTTAACAACTATTTCTGGTTTTACAGCTTTAGGGCAAGTAATGATTATGACTGATGGTGGCCCTGGATATGCATCAGAAGTGTTAGCTCTTTATTTATACAGATTAGGTTTTCAATATTTTGATATGGGGAAAGCTGCCGCTGCTGGGTCTATACTTGTTATTATAATGCTTATACTTACTCTTTCAGGAATAAAGGTATTAGGATTAGGGGGAGAAATAGAATGAAAAATATTTTATATAAATTTGTATTGCTTTTCATATCAATAATATGGATTATTCCTATTCTCTGGATGGTAGATACTGCTTTTAAACCAACACCTCAAATTTTTACTATCCCTCCTAAATGGGTTGCTTCTTATTATACATTAGAACATTTTTATAATCTTATCAAAAATTGGCCAATAGATAGATGGTTTATAAATAGTTTTATTATTGCAAGTCTTTCTACAATAATTTCTATTTTTCTTTCAGTCCCTGCTGCTTATTCCTTCGCAAGGCTTCAGTGGATAGGAAGAGATATTGTCTTTATAATTTTTTTGGTAACAATGCTTGCTCCTTGGCAGGTAAATATTATTCCTTTGTACTTTATTACGAATAGTTTTAAACTTTTAAATACTCATATATCAGTAGTATTACCTACGGTTGCTATGTCTATAAGCGTTTTCCTTCTAAGACAATTTTTTGTGAATATTCCAAAAGATCTTGAAGATTCTGCTAAGATAGATGGTTGCTCTACATTCCAAATTTTATTAAAGATTATAATTCCAATATCTCTTCCAGCTATCGCTGCTTTAGCAATATATATTTTTATATTTGCTTGGAATGAATATACCTGGAGCTTAGTTGCCTTGCAAAGAACAAAAATGTTTACAATTCCCATAGGATTAAAAGCTATTCAAGGGGCTTACGATATAGATTATGGTTTACTTATGATGGCTGCTTTCTTAGCAACATTACCTGTAATTATTATTTTCTTACTTCTCAGGAAGGGAATAATGGAAGGAATGAGCCGGTCGGGATCTATAAGATGAAATTAAAATTAATTTCTTCCCAATTTGTTTTTGGTAATATCAAAAATCGTCCTTTTTCCCATTGTGCTTCTATATTTGAAACGAGAAAAGGAAGAATTTTGCTTTCTTGGTATTCTGGAAGTTACGAAACTTCCCCAGATCAAGCTACTTTACTTTCAAGATTTGATGGTGATAGGTGGGGTGAGCCTCAAATCATTGTAGACACACCAAACAAAGCAGATGGAAATCCTATAATTTTTGAATGGAAAGATAAATTATATCTTTTTTATGTAACCATAGAGGGAGGTGGCTTGCCTCCAGAAATAGGTAGAGATTTTGTATCGTTTTTACAGAATGGTGAAATAAAAGGAGCATGGGATACATGTAGTATAAAATATAGATTTTCTGAAGATGATGGAGAAAGTTTTAGTGATGAAATAGTATTTAGAAAAGAATGGGGATGGATGATAAGGAATAAACCTATAATTCTTTCAAATGGGGAACTTTTATTTCCCTTTTATGATGAAAGCGAGTGGAAAGCTTTCTTTGGGATAACCAAAAATAATTTTGATTCCTTTGATTATTTTGGAAATTTGAGAACTCCTAAAGGATGTATACATCCTGTGGTTGTAGAAAAAGAAGATGGAGTTGTTATATGTTTTCTTAGAACAAGAGATGGTTATATTTATAAATCTATATCAAAAGATTATGGAAGAACATGGATAGAGCCTCAAAAAACCCATATTAAAAATCCTAATAGTGGGATAGATATTATTAAATTGAGTAATGGTTATTATCTCTTAGCTTACAATGATAGTTCTTATATTCGTAGTCCTTTAAGTCTTGCTATATCTAAGGATTTAGAGAATTGGGAGAAAATATTAGATTTAGAAAAAGATCCGTATGAATTTTCTTATCCAAATCTTTTGGAAGATAAATTAGGAAATATTCATATAGTTTATACTTGGAAGAGAATGAATATAAAGCATTGTATTTTAACTTTTTAGGAGGTTTAAGAAATGAGAGTTCTTGAGGGAATTGTTGTGGCTCATACTACTCCTTTTAATGAGGATGAATCTATTGATTATGAATCTCTAAGAAAATATGTAAACTTTATTAAGGAAAAAGGAGTTCATGGAATATTTGTTTGTGGAACAACAGGAGAGGGTTTAATTTTATCCTTAGAAGAAAGAAAAAAGATTTTAGAAACTATAATCCAAGAAAATAAGGGGAAATTAACTGTAATTGCCCATTGTGGAACTATAAATCTAAAAGATACTATGGAACTTATTGATCATGCAAGAAGAATAGGTGCAGATGGAGTTGGTATAGTAGCACCCTTTTATTATTCTTATACTGAAAAGGAAATTTATAATTATTATGCGGAAATTGCAAGAGAATTTAAAGATGTACCTATATATCTTTATAATATTCCCTCTTTAGCTAAGAATGAACTTTCTGTATCTTTAGTTTCTAAGCTATCTTATGATTTTGAAAATATTGTAGGAATAAAGGACAGTAGTGGTAATTTTTCTACTATACTGGGTTATATTTACAATACTCGGAAAGATTTTGCTGTAATTACAGGGTATGATAGGGCATTTTTTCCAGTACTTATGATGGGAGGAAAAGGAACCGTTACAGGACCTGGAGGTGTATTTCCAGAAATATTTGTAAAGATTTATGATGCTTTTAAAGCTAAGGACTATGAAACATGTTTAAAACTCCAAGAAAAACAAACAAAACTCTCTCTTGCTCTTTATGATGGTGCGAGTATACCTGTTTTGAAGAAGGCTTTAGAGTTTAGGGGAATAGAAAGAGGATATATGAGAAAGCCATTTATTCATTTAGATGGAGAAGAAAGTAAAGAATTAAGGAATAAACTAGAAAAAGTTCTTTCTGAGATAGGATTAAGTTTCTAAATGTTCTTTAGGAGGTGTAAATATGCCTAAATATACAATTGGTTTAGATTATGGTACTAATTCAGTTAGAGCTTTAATAGTTGATATCACGAGTGGTGAAGAAGTTGGGACATATGTTTTTAATTATGAACATGGAGAGGATGGAATATTATTAGATTCTAAAAATCCCAATGTAGCAAGACAACATCCTGCTGATTATATAAAAGGTCTTGAAGTTTCTATTGAAGGAGCCTTGAAAGATGCAGAAAATAATATCAAAAATTTTGATAGGAAAGATGTAATTGGTATAGGTATAGATACAACTGGTAGTACTCCCATTCCAGTAGATAGAGAGGGTCAACCATTAGCATTTCATGATGAATTTAAGAACAATTTAAATGCTATGGCATGGTTATGGAAGGACCATTCAAGCTATGAAGAAGCTGAAGAAATTACAAGATTAGCTAATGAGGGTGGTTATCCCTATTTAAAAAAATATGGAGGAGTCTATTCTTCAGAATGGTTTTTCTCCAAAATTTTACATTGTTTGAGAGTAGACCCTAAAGTCTTCGAAGCAGCATACAGTTGGGTGGAACTTGCAGACTATATTCCAGGTGTGTTAACAGGAAGACAGAAACCTGAGGAATTGAAAAGAAGTATCTGTGCAGCAGGACATAAGGCTATGTTCAACCCCCAATGGGGTGGGCTTCCTAATAAAGAATTTTTAATGAAACTTGATCCACGAATTGCTGATTTAAGAGATAGATTATTTGAAACTGCATATACATCTGATGTTCCTGCAGGAAAAATATCATCTTATTATGCTCAAAAATTCAATCTTTCAGAGGATGTGATTATTGCTGTTGGGGCTTTGGATGCTCATATGGGAGCTGTGGGAGCTGGTATTAAACCAGGAATATTAGTTAAAGTAATTGGAACATCAACATGTGATATGATGATAGTTCCTAATACAGAAAATCTTCCAGATATTCCTGGACTAAGTGGAATTGTAGATGGATCTATAGTACCTAAATACTTTGGCCTTGAGGCAGGTCAATCTGCTGTTGGAGATATTTTTAACTGGTTTGTAAAATATTTTACTCCTATTGACTACTCTAAGGATATTACAAATACAAAAGATGCTCACAAAATATTTACAGAAAAAGCAAAAAAATTAAAGGCTGGAGAAAGTGGACTTTTGGCTCTTGACTGGAATAATGGAAATAGAACAGTCCTCGTAGATGCTAAATTAACAGGACTTCTTATAGGTCAAACTCTACATACAAAACCTGAAGAAGTATATAGGGCATTAATAGAAGCAACCGCTTTTGGAGCGAGGGTAATAATGGAGAGATTTGAAGAATATGAAGTAAAAGTTAATGAGATTATAGCTTGTGGTGGAATTGCAGAGAAAAATCCATTTGTAATGCAAATATATGCGGATATTCTGGGTAGAAATATAAAAGTTTCAAGATCAAGTCAAACTTCTGCTTTAGGTGCAGCTATATTTGGGGCAGTAGCTGCTGGAAAGGAAAGATGGGGTTATTATAAGGTTGAGGAGGCTCAAGAGATTATTTGTGGAGTAAAACCAGAGATATATAAACTAGACCCTAAGAATCATGAAATATATAATAGATTATATAAACTTTATAAAGACCTACATGATATTTTTGGAACTAAAACAGCAAGTTATAATTTATATCATATAATGAAGGAATTAATTAAAATTAGGGATGAAGTAAGAAGAGGATGAAATAAATTATAAACCCTTTTTATTTACATTCTTGTTCATAATTGTTCATACAATATTCATTTGTGTTTTTATTTTTTGACAAAAATAAATATTCTATATAAAATAAAAATGAATGAAAGCAAAAGATAAAAGAAAATGAAAATTTATGCAACGAAGGGAGGTGAGTAGTTAAGTACCAAAGATTTCAGGAGGATATATAAAATTTTAATTTAGGGGGGATTATTTATGAAAAAGTTTTTGACTGTTTTATTAATTGTTCTTCTTTTCACCTTAGGTACACAAGGATTTGCTCAGAAAAAGTATGTTATTGGATTGGTATGTAAAACTGCTGGTAACCCATTTTTTGAAGCAGTAAATAAAGGTGCTCAAGAGGCTGCAAAAGAGTTAGGTATTACTTTTTTTATATCAATCTCCAGCTGCATCAAGCGTTCAGGGACAAATTGATATTATTATCTCAATGATTGCTCAAAAAGTTAACGCCATTTGTGTTTCCGCCAATGACCCTGATGCTTTAGTTCCTGTATGTAGAAAGGCACATTTTAGAGGTATTCCAGTTGTAACTTTTGATTCTGCAGTGAAACCTCAAGGAAGAAAACTTTTTGTGAACCAGGCAGATATGGAGCAAATAGGAAGAATTCAAGTTCAACTTTTAGCTAAGATGATAAATTATGAAGGCGAAATTGCTATACTAAGTGCCGCTTCTACCTTGGCTAATCAAAATACATGGATAGCATGGATGAAAGAAGAACTTAAAAAAACAGAATATAGTAAGATGAAACTTGTGGCCATAGTTTATGGAGATGATATCAGAGAGAAAAGTTATAATGAAGCAATGGGATTATTTAAGTCTTATCCAAATTTAAAGGGGATAATTGCACCAACAACAGTAGGTATTGCAGCTGCTGCTTGTGCTATTGAGGATGCAGGACTCTCAGGAAAAGTCCAATTGACAGGTCTTGGTTTACCAAGTGAAATGGCGGAATATGTGAAGAGAGGAACATGTAAAGCTTTTGCTTTATGGAACCCTATAGATTTAGGTTATGCAACAATATATGCTACATATCGTTTATTAACAAAAGAGATAAAGGGTAATGTGGGAGAAAAAATCAATTTGGGTAAGCTTGGGGAAAGAACAATAGTTGTTGAAGGCAATGGTGGAAAAATGATAATACTTGGACCCCCATTTGTGTTAGATGCATCTAATATAGATTATTGGTTAAAAGTATACTAATTAAAAAATAGGGGGGAGATATTCTCACCCCATATTTAATTTATTAGAAGAAGGGGTTAATAAAGCATATGAGTGATTATATATTAGAGGTTTTTGGAATATATAAAACTTATACAGGAGCAAAACCAGTTTTACAAAATGTTAATTTTAATTTAAAAAGAGGAGAAATTCATGCTTTATTAGGAGAAAATGGAGCTGGAAAGTCTACTTTGATTAAAATTATAAGTGGTGTGTTGCAACCTGATAGTGGAGAGATTATTTTAGAGGGAAAGAAAATACATCTGAAAAATTCTATGGACGCTCAAAGACATGGTATTGCTGCTGTTTTTCAAGAACTTGCTCTATTTTCAGAATTGAGTGTAGCTGAAAATATATTTATAGGTCATTATAAATATAGTCCTTTTTTGAAAAATATTGATTGGAAGAACTTATATAAAGAGGCTGAGAATTTATTAAACTCCTTAGGAATAGAATCAAACCCTAAGGTACTTGTAAAAAACCTTAGTATAGCTGAAAGACAACTTGTGGAAATTGCAAGAGTTTTATCTATAAATCCTAAGATTTTAATTATGGATGAACCTACTTCTTCCTTGACCTTAGAAGAAACTCAAAAACTTTTTAATATTATAAAAAATCTTAAGAATAGAGGTACTTCTATAATATTTATTTCTCATAGATTGGAAGAGGTTTTTGAGATAGCTGATAGAGTGACAGTGCTAAGAGATGGACAATATATAGGAACAAGAGAAGTAAAGGATACAAATATGGATGAATTAATTCAGATGATGGTAGGAAGAAAGTTAGAAGATATGTATCCTAAGGTAGAGGCTAAAAGGGGAGATATTCTACTTAAAGTGGAAGGATTGACAAAACATGGAGAATTTTATGATATTTCCTTTGGGCTTTATGAGGGAGAAGTCTTGGGAATAGCTGACCTTGTAGGTTCTGGAAGAACTGAGGTTGCTCAAACCATATTTGGAATAAGAAAGAAAGATAAAGGTAAGATATATATAGAAGGGAAAGAAGTAGAAATAAATAATCCTAAGGATGCCATTAGTAATGGAATAATCTATGTACCCGAAGATAGACATCAACATGGACTACTCTTACCTATGGACATTGTTTGTAATGTTACTCTTCCTATTTTACAGAGTTTAGCTAATAGAGGAGTAATTAATAAAAAAGAAGAGGAAAATTTAACAAAGAGATATTATGAATTATTAGATATTAGAAGTGCTGGTCTCAGACAAAAAGTTATAAATTTATCTGGAGGAAATCAGCAAAAAGTTGTCCTTGCAAAGTGGCTTGCTACAAATCCAAGGATTCTTATTCTGGATGAACCCACAAGAGGTGTAGATGTAGGAGCCAAAGTGGCTATATATAACTTAATCAATAAGTTAGTTCAAGAAGGTTATGGAATAATACTTATTTCTTCAGAAATGCCCGAAGTAATAGGTATGAGTGATAGGATTTTGGTAATGCATGAAGGAAGATTAGTAGGGAGTCTTACAAGAAAAGATGCAACTCAAGAAAGAATTTTATCCTTGGCTCTTGGAAGAGGACATTTAGTAAAAAGTTGATTATTGAAGGGGGCTTTATATGGCAAAATTAGATACTATAAGCGAAATAAAGAAAAATAGCGATTTTTCAAGATTAAGAGAAATAGGGATAATATTCCCTCTTTCCTTTTTTGGGCTAATTATAGCTATAAGGAACCCATATTTTGTAAGCTGGGAAAATATTCGTTATATTCTTCTTGATGCCTCTATATTAACTATTGTAGCTATAGGCGAGATGATGGTTATATTAACAGGTGGAATAGATCTTTCTGTTGGATCAACCCTTGCCTTAACAGGTATGGTTGTTTCCATGCTATATAAAGATATGCCTAATTTTCCTGTTATTTTAGCACCTATTTTAGGTATCATTATTGGTGGAATATGTGGGGCTATAAATGGTTTATTTGTGGCAAAAGGTAAAGTAATCCCAATAATAGCAACTCTCTCCACTATGTATATTTTTAGAGGACTTGTGTATATCATAAGTCAAGGTAAATGGGTTAATGCCCACGAAATGCCTGAAGGATACAAACTTTTAACAAGAGCAGAAATTTTGGGTATTCCTATATTGATTGTTTATGCTTTTATAACTTTCCTTCTCTTTTACTACATACTTAACTATAAACTTATAGGAAGAAGTATATATGCGGTTGGTAATAATCCACAGTCCGCAGTCTATATAGGTATAGATAAAACAAAGGTACTTTTTTTAGTTTATCTAATATCAGGAATTTTAGCAGGTCTAAGTGGGGTTTTATATACTTCCAGATTTGCTTCTGCTGAAAGTAGTGCTGCTATAGGGTTTGAATTATCTGCAATCTCTGCTGTAGTTATAGGAGGAGTTAAAACTACAGGGGGTTCAGGCAAAATAGGTGGTGTAGTTTTAGGGGCATTATTGTTAACTATGATAGTGAATGGATTGAATATTATGAGAATTTCTCCTTTCTATAAGCTTGCTCTTCAAGGACTTATGTTTTTAATTGCAGTAATAATAGATTCTTTAATGGCAGAGAGAACTCAAAGAAGATATAGGAGGAGATCATGAAATTAAATATTAAAATTACGTGGGAATTAATCTTATTTATATTGATTATATTAATTTTTGTAATCAGTAGTTTTTTGTCTCCTTACTTTTTAGATATAGTAAACTTGCTTGATAATACTACTAATTTTATGGAGAAAGGATTAATCTCCCTTGCTATGGCATATATTATCATTAGTGGTAATATAGATATCTCGGTAGCATCAAATATGGGAATGACTGCTGCTTTTATGGGAGTTCTTCACAGAGCAGGTGCTAATATTTGGATATGTGCTTTAATAGGCCTACTAATAGCTACCTTAGGAGGATTTCTAAATGGTTATCTAATTGTTAGATTTAGATTACCTGCTATAGCCATAACCCTTGGTACTTATGCATTATATAGAGGAATAGCTTACATATTACTTCAAGACACAGCAGTAGGAATTGAATCCGAAAGTTTTATGTATTTAGGACAAGGTTATATTGGAAATACTCCAATTCCCTTTTCTTTAGTAATATACATTATTTTTGCTTTTATTTTTGGGTTTATATTACACAAAACCACTTTTGGAAGATACATATATGCTATAGGAAATAATGAGCAAGCATGTAAGTTTTCAGGTATTTCAGTAGAAAGAATAAAGATAATTTTATTCACTCTTATAGGATTTATGTCAGGTTTAGGAACTATATTTTTAACATCAAGGTTGAGTAGTATAAGGCCTGATATAGGTAGTGGTTTGGAACTTGAAGTTATAGGTACAGTAGTATTAGGAGGAGTGAGTATATTGGGTGGCTCTGGAAATATGATTGGGGTTGTACTTTCTTTATTTTTACTTGGATATCTAACTTATAGCCTTAATCTTTTAAATATACCAAGCCAAGTGATAACTATTATACTTGGATTATTATTAGTATCAACGATTTTAATCTCTAATTTTATAGAGCAAAGAAGAAAACTTGTAAGATCTTGAAAGGGGTGTTTAATAAATGGAGAGAGAACTTGGAGCTAAGATTTGGCTTATACCAGATGCATATTTACCAGATGTGGGGGATGCTAATTTACCTAGTCATGAGTCTACTTGTATTTTAAATGTTAATGATAAACCTGCTACTGTTAAATTTACTTTTTATTTTGAAGATAGAGATCCAATAGAGTCAAAGGAGATAGTTGTGCCTGCAAAGAGAACATGGCATGTAAGATTGGATAGATCGGAAGAAATTCTTGGAGTAAGACTTGAGAGAAATGTACCTTTTGCAATTAAAGTGGAGAGTAATGTAAAAATTGTGGTGCAACATTCAAGATTAGACACAAGACAACCCAATCTTGCCTATATGACTGCTATTCCTTGGAATATAGATTAATTAACATTTCTTTAATGTTTTTATGCTTGACATTTAAGGGTGTAATGTTAATATAAAAGAAAAAGAAATGAAAATAAAAAATAAAAATAAATAAAAGAAAAGTAAAAGGAGGTGCTCGAGTTGCCAAAAGAGATAAAAGTATTCCCAGTGTTTGAACCAGGATACATTGAGGTTGGCGGAAAAGTCCCAAAGTTTCAATATAATAAATCCCTTAAGGATGAATTAAAAGATGGAACAATAACAAAGGAAGAAAGTATTGATCTTTTTAAATGTATGCTTATGATTAGAAATTTTGAAGAGATGATATATGAATTAAGGGCAAATAAGGGTAAGTATGGGAATATACGCTATTTATATATAGGAGCTACCCATTTATCTATAGGACAGGAAGCAGTACCTACCGGTGGAATATCGGTTATTAAGAAGGATGATTATATCACAAGTACACATAGAGGACATGGAGATGCTATTGCTAAAAGTTATTTTGGATTAAAAGATATGTCGGAAGAAGAGCTTTTTTCTTTTATAGAAAATAACAAAGAGATTGCAAGTTTTTTAGGTTATGATTGGAGAAATAAAGATAAAAAAACATTGTATCGATATGCTCTTGATATAGAACTATTTAAGGCTATAGGAGAGCTTTTTGGAAAGGAATGGGGTGCATGTAAAGGAAGAGGAGGCTCTATGCATATAGCAGACTTTAGTTTGGGGCATTTAGGAGCAAATGCTATAGTTGGAGGTAGTATGGGAATTGCAGTAGGATCCGCTATGGCATCAAGATATATGGAAGATGGAAAAGTGACCTTATGTTTTATTGGAGATGGGGCTATGAATACGGGTATAGCTCATGAGGCATTGAATATGGCTTGTATGGCCCAATTCACTAATGGATTAATGAAGAAAAAGTTTGGTGTACCAGTCATATTTATGGTTATGAATAACCAATATGGAGAATCAGGGCAACAAAAAGGAGAGGTCACAGGAATAGATTATATTGCAGAAAGAGGATTTGCTTATAACAAAAAGGGAATGCATGCGGAAGTAGTAAACGCTATGAATGTGCTTGCGGTGAGGGACGCAGTAAAGAGAGCGGTAGAGAAAGCAAGAAATGGTGATGGACCTATTTTGCTTGAGTTTTGGGGATATAGATTTATGGGACATTCCTTAAGTGATACATTAGAAAAGCCAGAAGATGGTACATATCGTACTTATGATGAGCTTCAGGAATGGAAAAAATATGATCCTGTAGAAAATTTTGCAAAGGAATTGATAAGGGCTGAGGTACTTACAGAGGAAGAAGTAGAAAATCTTAAGAAAGAAGCACGCCAAAAGAATGAAGAAATAGCAGGAAAGGTAATAGAATCTCCCAATCCTGATCCTAAACAAATGACTTTATATGTATTTAATGATGCTCCTATTGATGATTATGTGCCTGAAAGATTTAGAAATGTTGCTGTCTTAAAAGAACCAGCCTTTAAAGATAGGGATCCAGAGATAGAGATAAATTATAAAGAGGCTATAATTGAAGCTTTATATCAAGAAATGAAAAGAGATGCAAGGGTGTTAATGTGGGGAGAAGATATTGCTGATTATGGTGGATCTTTTGGTGAGACAAAGGGTTTATTGGAAATATTTGGAAGGGATAGGATATTTAATACTGCCATATCTGAGGCTGCAATTGTGGGAACAGGAATTGGTGCAGCTATGAGAGGATTAAGACCTATTGTTGAGATTATGTATATTGATTTTATCTTAATTGCTTTAGACCAGGTGGCAAACCAGGCAGCTAAAATGCGCTATATGACTGGTGGACAGGCAGAAATACCTTTAACCATAATAACTACTATTGGTGGTGGTAAAGGATATGCAGGACAGCATTCTCAAAGTATTGAATCCATATTAACCCATTTTCCAGGCTTAAAAATTGTTGCTCCATCAGATGCTTATGATGCCAAAGGACTTTTAATATCAGCTATAAGAGATAAAAATCTTGTAATTTATATAGAGCATCAAAATCTTCTTCAAGATCCGTTACTCTTGTCCCTTTCAAAAAGAAAAGTACCAAGAGAAGAATACATCATTCCGTTAGGAAAGGCAGATATTAAAAGAAGAGCTAAAGATTATCATAAAAGTGTAACAGTAGTTTCATGGTCAGCCATGTTATATGCTGTTTTAAAGGCAGCAGAAGAATTGGAAAAGGAAGGGATTGAATTAGAGGTTATAGATTTAAGAAGTCTCTATCCTTTGGATATGGATACCATAATAGAGTCGGTAAAAAGGACAAGAAGATTTGCTATTGTAACTCAAGCAGTAGAGTTTATGTCTTTATCAGCTGAAATAATTACTCAACTTTTTGAAAAGGCAGATTCATATTTGGAAAGACCACCATTGAGGATAGGGGCTCCTTATTGTCCACCTCCAGCTTCCCCAGTTCTTGAAAAGGCTTATCTTCCCAATGATAAGAGAATAATAGAAGAGATTAAACAGTTATTTTAAAAAGGAGGAAGGTTAAGAATGGTAAAGAATATTGTTATGCCAAAGGTTAGTGATGTAATGGAAAATGGGACTGTTACTACTTGGCTTAAGAAAGAGGGAGAGAAAATACAGAAAGGAGAACCATTATTAGAGATAGAGGTCGAAAAGGCAATAATGGAGATAGAAAGTGAATATGATGGTTATCTAAGAAAAATATTAGTAAAAGAAGGAGAAACGGTTCCTGTTGGTACTGTTCTTGCTTATGTTACTGATACCTTAGAGGAAGAAATTCCAGAGTAAGGGAGCATAAGATTTGGATAAAGATAATGAGATAAAAAAAATACCTTTGAGTACTACAAGGAGAACTATAGCTGAGAGGCTTTTGAAAAGTAAGCAGAATATACCTCATTTTTATGCTGAGTTAGAGATGGATGCTACAAACTTAGTTAATGTGAGAGAAGAGTATATAAGCAAAAATACTATAAAAATTTCTTATGACGATTTTATTATCAAGGCTGTAGCATCTTCTATAAAGGATTTCCCATTAATAAATTCTCGTTTTAAGGAGACAGAAATAGAACTTTTAGAGGATATAAATGTTGGTTTTGCAGTGGCCTTAGGAGATGAGGGGGTAGTTGTACCTGTAATTAAAAATGCTGATAAGAAAAATATTCTTCAAATATATGAAGAAAGGATTACATTGATAGAAAAGGCAAGAAATAGAAAACTGAGAGTTGAAGATATTTCAAATAGAAGTATAACGGTAAATAATGTTGGGGTTTTTGGGATAAAGTCAATTTTTGCCATAATTAATCCACCTGAAGTTGCTATAGTTACTTTTGGAGCCATTCAAGATAGAGTGGTTGTTGTAAATGGTGAGATAAAGGTTAGAAAAATAATGGATATCACACTTTCAGCAGACCATAGAGTAATAGATGGTGCTTATGGGGCTAAATTTCTTGTAAAGATAAAAGAATTTCTTGAGAATCCTAATTTGTTATTAACTTAGGAGGATAAGAAAAATGGAGACCATAGCTTTAAGAATGTATGGAAAGATGGATCTTAGACTTGAGAAGTTTGAGCTTCCTGATATTAAGGAAGATGAGATACTTGCCGAGATAATATCAGATACAAGCTGTCCTTCTACTTATAAAGAGATAGTACAAGGACCAGAGCATCCAAGGGTACCAAAGGATATTGATCAAAACCCTGTTATTGTGGGACATGAAATGGCAGGTATTATTTTAAAGGTTGGAGAAAAGTGGAAAGATAAATATAAAGAAGGACAAAAATTTACTATTCAACCTGCCCTTTTATATGAAAAAGGTCCTGTAGGTGTATTAAGTGCTCCTGGTTACTCTTACAAGTATTTAGGTGGTCTTGCTACAAGAGTTATTATTCCCAATGAAGTTATGGAGCAAGATTGTCTTTTAATATATGAAGGAGATGCCTTCTATAAGGCATCCTTAGTAGAACCTTTATCTTGTGTGGTTGGAGCTGTTAATGCCCAATATCATACAAAGGAAAATTCATATGAGCACATAATGGGTATAAAGCCGGGAGGAAAAACTGCTATTTTAGGAGGCGCAGGCCCAATGGGTCTTGCCTTTCTTTCTTATCTTATTTATGGTCCTCAAAATCCCGGATTATTAATCATTACAGATATTGATGATTCTAAGCTTCAAAGAGCTATGAGAGCCTTCCCTGTAGATAAGGTTAAAGAAAAGGGAATAGATATTAGATTTATTAATCCTACAAAAGATCAATCATATAAAGAAATAAAATATGATGATATCTTTGTATTATATCCCAGTCCTAAATTAGTTGAGGAAGCAGACTCTCTCCTTAATAGAGATGGATGTCTAAACTTTTTTGCAGGACCAACAGACCATAATTTCACTGCATGTGTTAACTTCTATAAAGTACATTACGATAAACATCATTTTGTGGCTACATCTGGGGGAAATGCCAATGATATGAAAATAGCTTTAGATCTTATTCAAAAAGGTATTATAGACCCTTCTCCTATGATTACGCATATTGGGGGTTTAAATGTGGCGAGAGATGTGCTTTTAAATTTTCCTAATATCCCTGGAGGGAAGAAATTAATCTACACCCACATAAAATTTCCTTTGTCTGATATTGATGATTTTGAGAGATTAAGTATAGAAGGTCCTATAGAGCTAAGAGATATTTATAGAGATCTATATAAAATTGTTAAAGAGAATAATGGATGGTGGTGTAAAGAAGCAGAAGATTATATGTTAAATAGGGGGGAGAAAATAGATGTGTGATTGTCAAAGATTAAAAGATAGGGTAGCAATTGTTACGGGGGCAGCCCAAGGGCTTGGTGAGGCTCTTGCCTATAGACTTGCTAAGGAAGGTTGTGATGTTACTGTTGCTGACATAAAAATAGATAAGGCTAAAGAAGTGGTTAAAAGAATTGAGGAAGAATATAAAAGAAGGGCATTAGCTATAAAATGTGATGTAACTATTGAGGAAGATGTGAAAAATATGGTAGAAAAGACGGTTGAGGTTTTTGGAAAACTTGATATAATGGTAGCTAATGCTGGAATCTTGATAGCTCATGATATTACTGAGTTTCCTCTTGAAGATTGGAAAAAGGTTATTGATGTGAATTTAACAGGCTATTTTCTCTGTGCAAGAGAGGCTGCAAAGGTAATGGTGAAGCAAAGATCGGGTGTCATAATACAGATTAATTCAAAATCTGGTAAAAAAGGAAGTTTTAGGAATTCTGCTTATTCTGCATCTAAATTTGGAGGAATAGGTTTTACTCAGAGTATTGCATTAGATTTGGCTCCATATAATGTGAGAGTGGTGGCTGTCTGTCCTGGAGATCTTTTGGATTCACCTTTGTGGAAAGAGAGTTTATATGATCAATATGCAAAGAGGTTAGGAATCAGCAAAGAAGAGGTAAGAGAAAGATATTTAAAACAGGTTCCTCTTGGAAGAGCATGTACTTATGATGATGTGGCGAATGTGGTAGTATTTCTTGCCAGTGATGAGGCATCTTATATTACTGGAGATGCTGTTAATGTTAGTGGTGGAGTAGAGATGAGGTGAAGAAATGAGAGTACATATAGATATTGGTGTTAATGGGGCTTTTTTAACAAGAAGATGGGAAGAGCCTGAAAATTTTATAAAGCTTACAAAAGAACTTGGATATGATTACCATTCTTTCTGTAGTGATGTTTTAGATCCCTTCTTTAGTGGAGATAAAGAATATCAAATTGAAACAGCAAGGAGAATAAAGGAGTATTCAGAAAAATACGGTGTAGATATATGGGACTACTATACAGGAATGGCGACTCATAGGTTCCATGGTTTGTCTCATAGTGATGAAAGAGTTAGAAGGAGAATGAAAGAGTGGATTATATCTGCTATGGATATTGTAAGGGAGATGGGAGCAAAATATCTTGGGGGGCATTGGGATGCTATTTCTGTGGAAGTATTACAAGATCCTAACAAGACAAGAGAAAGAATGAATTATGTTTATAATACTTTTAGAGAACTTGCTAAGATTGCTAAAGATAAAGGACTTTTAGGTATATCCAATGAACAGATGTATATACCAAGTGAAAAACCATGGACATTAAAAGAGGCAGAAGAATTTCTTATTGAAGTAAATAAAGATAATGATGGTGTTCCTGTTTACTTAACTATTGATGTAGGCCATCAAGCTGGAATGCATTATGGGCTTACAGGAGATGACCTTTCCTATGAAGAATGGTTAAGAAGGTTTGCTTGTTTTTCTCCCATTATTCATTTACAACAGACAAAGCCTGATTCAAGTAGTCATTGGCCATTCACAGAAGAATATAATTCTATGGGACATGTTAAAATTGAGAAGGTAATTTCTGCAATAAAGTCTTCTTTTGAAAATTATAAAGATAATCCTGTATCTAAATATTTAAATCCTATAGACAAACTAGTACTTATAGTAGAGGTTATACCACCTTCCACAAAAACTGAAGAAAAGGTATTAGAGGAACTTAAAAAGACCTCTGATTATCTACGAAATTATATTCCTAAGGGAGGAATTTATTATGAATTCTGATATAGCAAAACTTAAAAGGGAACTCATAGATATAGGAAAAAGAATTGCTATGGAAAAATTAGTTGTTGGACCTGGGGGAAATATAAGTGCAAGGATGGGAGATAGAATATATATAAAAGCAAGTGGTTCCTCTTTTGAAGATGCTACAGAAGAGGACTATATAGGGGTAGAAATAGAATCTGGAAAGACTGTAGATAGTGATAAAAGGCCTTCCTCAGAGATTTGGATGCATCTTGAGTGTTATAAGAAAAGGGAAGATGTAAAGGCAGTGATTCATACCCATCCTGTATATTCTATTGCTTATGCTTTTCAAGATGAATCTTTAAAACCATTTACTCCTGATATGGTGGCTCTCCTTGGAGGAGAGATTCCAGTAATTGAATATGTAGTCCCAGGAGGTAAAGAGTTTGCTGAGGCAGTAGGGGAGATTATAAAAAATCATAATGGGGTTTTAGTAAAGAACCATGGTCTTGTTACCGTTGGGAGTAATTTAAAAGAGGCATTATTTAGAACTTTACTTATTGAATCTTCAATTAAAGTGATTTTTGTAGCAAAACTCTTTGGAAAGATGCGCTTCTTTACAAAAGAACAAATAGATGAAATTGATAATTTAGAGGTTGAGAAATATAGAAAAAAATTATTAAAGGAGAGATTTTAAGCTATTTCCAAGGAATATTATCTTTTCGCCTTACTTGGATTTCATCAATAACTGCATTATTTCTAAACTTTAATAGAAATACAATAATTTCTGCAATTTCATAGGGTTGTATTAATGATGATTTTTCAAGATCAGGCCTAACTTTGTTAACGAGATCTGTAGCAACTCCTCCTGGAGATATTAAATGTACCCTTATACCATATTCATGTACTTCTTGAGCAAGAACCTTTGTAAATCCATGAAGTGCATGTTTTGAGGCTGTATAGGCACTTTGGTTTATATATCCTTTATATCCTACTACTGAGGATATATTTATGATTGTTGGAATTTCTGACTTTTTCAAATAAGGTATGGCATATTTACATAAAAAATAGGGTACCTTTGCATTAATAGTCATTAAATTATTCCATTCTTCTTCTGATGTTTCTAATAAGGGTTTGGAGAGAGCTGTTCCAGCGTTATTTATTAATATATCTAATCCACCAAAATATTCTATTACTTTTTCAATAACAAACTTTGGAGCGTTATTTTCTGTTAAATCTATTGGCAAAATAAATATTTCAACATTTTCTTTTAATAATTCGTCTTTTATTTTTTTTAATTTATTTTCATCTCTTGCTATAAGAGCAAGATTAACCTTTTCTTTTGCAAGCCTTCTTGCAATTTCTTCTCCAATTCCTCTGCTTGCCCCTGTTATTAATGCTATTTTTTTCTCAAGATTAATCATGGGTTTATTATATCATGAGGATAATATGAATAAAACTGAGAATGTTCAATAAATATTGAAACTTGAAAATAATAGGTATAAAGTAGAATAAAAAAGAAGAGAAGAAAGAACTAAGAGGAGCTGATATATCATGAAAATGGAAAAAATTCCTTTCAAAGAAATAAGAAAAATAGTAAAAAAATTCTTAAAAGATAAAAAGACAGAAGAAACAAAGAAAAAGAGGGGAAGGCCAAAGAAATATAAAGATGATATTATCTTTACAGCTCTTCTTTTTATGCAATCAAGAGGGCTTTCTTTTAGAGATCTAAGAAGTGAACTAAAGGAAAGAATAAAGAAAGCACCCCATATCTCAAATCTTCATTACAGATTCAAGAGAATAGATGAAAAGACAATGGAAGAGCTTTTGGAATATGTAAGGAAGGAGGTAGAGAAAAGATACAAAATAAAGGGATATAAATACATAGTGATAGATGGGACAGGATTTGGATACAATACAAAATATAGTCAAAGGATAAAGAGGGGAAAAGAGATAAGGCAGATAAAGTCTCACATAAGGGTAGGAGTAATAATAGGGGTAAGGAAGGACATAAAAAAGAACATAGTGATGGGGGTTAAGGCAGGGAAAGCCTATGAGAGTGAAGTAAAGATAGCGAAAGAGATTATAGAGGG
>QGLW01000030.1_pt1 | contig 49810 bp, 42 predicted proteins | sample 1725341 | NCBI WGS metagenome assembly QGLW01 (sample SAMN05439265, study PRJNA331180) | Hot springs metagenome, whole genome shotgun sequencing project. | isolation source: microbial mat of Apron and Channel Facies of Mammoth Hot Springs | place: USA: Wyoming, Yellowstone National Park | collected... | reverse complement strand
TATAGGTAGGCTACGGACAGCTAATTTGCCCTTTTTAAGCCCAAACCAGAACAGCAATGTTTACAAAGAGACTAAATTTTTAATTACTGCCTTTATGATTTTCCCATTAAAATCAAGCTTTTTTCTATATCGTGACTTGTCGTCGATCCCTCGGGGGTTTTCTCAAAAAAAAAGATCGACGACAAAATCTTTAATAAGCAAAAATTTGCACATGTTGAATTTCTTCCCCTTCTAATTTTTGACCTATTTTTGCAAAATCCCCCTCTTTAAATTTTCCTTAATGTCACGAATGACACTCTCATCATTCACATACTTAATTCTTATGCCTTCTCCCTCTCTTTTTATACAAATTGAGCCATAGCAAAGACCAGCATGAGCGAAAAAGTTCCTTCTATCGATTTTTCCACCAGATGGTTTCTCTTGTTTTTTCGCACTTTGGTACTTTTCCAAGGTGGTGCTATCAACCTTTTCACCAGAGTGTTCTTCATACAAGATCCATGGCTTATCCGATGAGGAGCCGCACAACTGGTGATTGCTGGTAGCGATATCTGAGCCTTCTTTTGCGCTCAGTTTCGCTTCTGCGTAACGCTTAATATTGTCGATTTCTGACAAAGCTAATGTATTTAAAACTGGATTGGTCTTATACATCGTTTCGTAGAGATTTACCAAATAATCTAAAACCACACCAGATTCAGGAACCTCTTTGATATTAAACTCCTTAAATTTTTTCGCAGTATACAAAGGCAAGATCCTCGACAACAAAGCTGTGAGAATATAAACTACAAAACTCTCCGTGAAATAAGCCCTCTTTTTTATTTCAAGAGTCTTACCATTGCAAGAGAATTGGTAACCTTCTCGGTACAAATTCACGGAAATATTAAGTTTTTTAAGGAGCTGGTCACTGTCAGCCAAAAAGGTTAAAAGGGGCAAAATAAAACCGTTATAAAAGGCAGAAAGAGAATACAAAGAACTATTGAAAAGTTCTCTTAAGTCTTCGTTTTTTCCGATTTCTTTACTTATTCTCTTAGAAAACTCCGCATCTTCTTTGCATCGCACTTTAATAGGAATAAACTCGTTTTCATCTTTTATCGAAAAACGCGGATTGAAATGCACAACCTTTTCTATTTCGAAAAATATGTACTCCTCATCAACTTTTTCAGGAATTCCATTGTAAAGAACTAACTCGCATTCGTAGAAAGCCGATAAAATACTTAGCAAATTTTGCAAAGCCCAGTAAACGTAGAGGTTTAAACTATTAAGCCCCGTGGTAACATCGTAAAATACCCTTATTTTTGCTTCACTTTCTAATTCGTCAATCTTCTCAAGGAAAACCTTTGTTAGTTCGTAGAGAGCCATGTATTTAAAGTCTGCAAAATTCCCATTGATTCGTATCGTCCATATTCCGTCATCGGTCCGTTTATTGTGTTGGTGATCCACTCCCACAGCTCCTGATTTACCCACTGAACTGGTGTTGATCTTGAAGACACCCGAATAAGGCAAAAGAATGGATCTGAAATCCGATTGGGAATAATTTACTATATCTTTTCGCCACTTTTCATAATCTTCTAAAATACTTTTCTCGTAGGTAGAATAAGTAATCTGTGAACAAACGATTTCTAATTCCAAATCCTTGATAAAAGGTGCTGCAAGGGATTCTGGTAAAAGGGAAAGGGTTATATCGGGCTTGAGAAAATGGTCCAGGGCTAAAAGGGTGTGGCGGGTTTTGAAATCAGGTAACTCCCCAAATCTATAAATTGCCTCTTTATAGCGATAGTAATCCCCAACAATCCCTATGAGGACTTTTAACTCTTTCATATATTTGTGACCCCCTCCTCTATATTTCCTCCCATTTGCACCAACCTAAAGGTCTGCCGTTACTTGTCACCCTTCGGCTGGAGGGAATTACACCAACGCTCTTGATGTTGTGCCTTGTAGCAAGATGGAGAATCTCACCTATGAGATTATTTTCAAATAGCAATCCTACTGTCATTGCCAGATAACCACCGCCATAACCGATATGGAGATTAGGGGATTCTTTGAAATAGTAAACTTTCTGCGTAGGGGGAAATTCTTTATCTTTCTGCGTAGATGGAAATACTTTATCTTTTACACTATTTTCACGGTTCAGAAGATCCTTAGTAAATTCTTCAGTTACCCTAATTGGGTTTCTGAAAAGCCCTTTAACAAAATCAATGTAACCATTAAAAGGTTCCCTATTTGAATTAACAAACTTATCTAACAATCCCCAATCGTAGGTTATGGTGAATTCCAACACGGTGTCTTCGGGCATTGCTTCAATAAATATTTTCAATTTCAGCTCTCTACCCTTGTTGAAAACCTTAACTTGCTCTAAATAGAGTTCATCTTTATTTATCGGTTTTGTATCAGAGACTCTAAAAATCCTGAAAATATCCCTATGGGGACCCCGGTCTGAACCTACCTCAGGTTGTCCTAAGTTAAAAATTTGAACCAGTTTATTCTCAAACCATTTGAAATAGGAACTAACTTTTCCCCCTTTGCTCTGATATAAGCTGTTTCTTATCTTCTCGATTATTTCTCTCTTGTAAAATTCCGGGGATCTGTTTCTAACCTCCTTTAAGATTTTATAAATAAAAGCGGTTCTTATTGCCCCTTTTATGGAACTACCAGGAATATAGGGGCGATAGTAAGTGTCTCTTATGAAACTCCTGACCTCTTCATCAATTTCCTTTGAACCTCTGAGCTTAAGACTATAGGCCGATGAATACCTTATTAACTGTTTTAACTTTTCCGCGTCTCCTCTAACAATCCTTTTAAAGATAGCATCAATGTCTGCATTGGAATTTTTACTAAATTCACCGATTATATCATTAGTGGCTTCTTTTACAAGACTCTCATTATTACCACTAATCTTCAAAAGGCCCTCGGAGAGTCTCAATGGATCAAGGACATAAAATTTTTCTTCGCCATACAACTTCACAAGCAGGTTAAAGGGTATATCTTCCTGCCCTATGTGCAGAGGGGACAAAAGCTTTAATTTATAACGTTTCACTTCTAACTTACTCATGATTCAACCTCACTGGTAAAGTAAAAGCATAAGCAAATTTATAAATTTTGTTATTTGACAAACCATAAAGGGCTTCCGGTGTTACATCATTTGCACATCCTTTAATATCCTTATGCAAAATTGATCCCTCCTTAAGCATCCAAACGGACTTTCTCCTTAGAGAATATCCATCGTTTGTTAGAAACCAGCCTCTTCTTAACATAAGTTCATAATAGGAGTTTTTAAGAATTCCGTCCATCTCTCCTTCTCCCGGAACAGAAAGGGAAAGAAGAAGATAAAAATTTGGTGATTCCGGCATTTCAAAGGTAAGCACATCTTCTTCAAACTCAAAGGTGCCACTGCCTGTGCTTCTCCTGCCTCCGATACCCTCTTCCCCAAAGAGTTTTAAGAGACCTCGAAACTCACCCTCTAATCCCTCAGATAAAAATTTAACGACAAAATAAAGTCCACCTTTATGGAAAAATACCTGTCCCATTCGATAAAAAGTGGAAGCAGACGTGAACCTATCCACAAATACTTTTGGTAAAATATCGACCGCATAAGTTTCTTTTAAAAGATCCGAATATCTCATGGACCCATTCTCAATGTTTTTCTGCAAATTGTCTATGGAATTCAGCCAGTCGCTGGGGATAAAAGCCAATTTTTTGAACTTTTTAGCGAGTTCAAAATCCTCTTTTCTTTTTCCCTGAGCTATCCTCACATTGTAAATGGGTCTTGGCAGAAAGTAAACCCGCTCGTTTTCTTCTTCATAATAGGGAAACGCCGAACTCAACACAATTTTCCTTTCTAAAATAGCCTCTTTAATCCGTGAACCAACCCTTATTGAAAGGTCATAGAGGGCGGAGTAAAGGGTATCGGAATGTATTATAACATCAACCTTTTCCCTTAAGGTTGAGTCAGCCCCTACATGGAGTGGCGATTTAAACTTCAGTTTAAAAATTTTTAAATTTACCACATGAGACCTCCCATTAGAAAGTTACACCTTGAAAGTATTCACAAATTTGCTTTCTACACCTTTAACCTTTTCATAAACCCTATCCAACGGCTCAAGCTGGTTCTCTTCAGCGGTTTTACTTGAATCCCAAACTTTTTGCAAGATCCACTCAGGTTTTTCTCCCTTGAAGTAATATGCTAAAGGTTTTAATACAATCTCACTGAAGAAAAACTTAACCTTGCCGTGCCCCCTTGAACCACCACCGCCCAGATAATCATCCTCAAGGAGTTTAAAGGCAGAAAAGAGGTTCTTCAGGTCAACTAAAATTTCATTAGGATCCTCAACATTGTAAATCACTTCAAACTCGAACTCCGTACCCGAAGGAACCCTTTCTATGGTGCGCGGATTTGCTTGAGAAGTTACCCTACAAATAGCATTCTCGGTCTTAATCTCTGTCTCCACAAGATTCTCACCTGAAAACCTTGCAGTTAAATGCAAGTCTCTGAACCTAAGCCTGCCGTTGAAATTCGAATCTTTACCAGAAGCACCAAAAATCCGGCATACCTCACAATCTCTCGCATTCTCCCAGCTATCGCAAACATGAATAAACTGAGGCCTTTCCTTTATTCCTCTATTCTCTATTTTGTAAGTATCTTTAGATTCTGTATATTTTGATAACTCAAACAAACTTCTTAACTTTCCTTTTAGCGAACTTCCGGGAATATAAGGCTCATAGGTAATTGGGTGTCTTATCACCGGGGCATCGAGCTTGCCAATCTCCACCGATTCCTTTGCTCCACCGACATGAAGGCCTGTTTCAGCCCTCAAGACCCCTTTAATTACGACCTTCCCATATAACTTTTTTCCCCTAACCTTCATGTTAGTCCCCTCCATAATATTTATGGTATGCAACTATTGTTTGAAAAAATTCGACAAACTTTTTAAAGTCGTCATAATCCTCTACTTTGTCGATCGCCGCATTCAAAACATCGACCAAACCTCCTAACTTTTGATTCCTTCCCACAGCATAGGCCAAAAGCGGTTTTAAAGACAATACCCCTATTCTTACTTGCTCATTAAGTTCCTCTTTCTTTTGATTACTTAACTTACTTTTTTCTAATTTCAGTTCAAGACTTCTCAATTTATCGTAGAATTTCCTAATCTGCGTAGTTTTCACATCCGAATGTAGTTCCTTGGCAAATTTATCAATGTAATCAATCAAGTTGTTTAGGGTTTTCTCGTTATTGTAGATTACCTTTAACTGGCCGCAATTTTCCAGTAACTCAATTAGGGAGTTTTTCGCCACCCCTCCCTGATTTCTTGGTTGTTCTTGATTCATCATACACACCCCCTTTTTATCTAATCAAATAATCCAGCCACATAAGGGCTGGTTTGATTTTAACAAGAAAATCTCTATTTTTAACATTAAGGAGCTGTAAAAGATAATCCTTGTCCTTTAAAATTTTTTCGCTCCGACCAAAAAGATAGGCAAGGGCACTATAGGGTTTTAAACTGAATCTCCCCTCTTTATCTAATTTTTCAGCTAAAGTGGAAATTTCTAACAACTTGTAAATAAATCTTCTCGGAAGTTCTCTCCCCTCAACCTTCTTAGGAGTCAAACTTGCCTCGCTGCCTTCCTTTACGGAAGTAATTTTTACTGTTTTACCATCAATTGTTACTTCTTTAAGTTCGAGCTCGGGCACAACATAAAAATCTTCAACGAGCTTTTTCATAAAGTTCTCAGCGATTTCCCTCCATTCACTCCATTTCATCGTCCTCCCCCAAATAGTGAGGGAATTCTTATTGGTAATTGACTTGGACCTTTTCTCCTCCTCATCCGCATTTTCAGCGAGAACTTGAACAGGGAACTTCACATGATTAATTGAAATCCCTGCAGAAAGGGTAACGGGAATTTCTTTCCCAACGAACTTCTCAAATATAGTCCTCACATCGAAGCTAAACTCCAGTACATCGTGCCAGGCACCAACGGCAAAAAGATCATCACCACCTGCGTAAACCACCACCAGTTCCCTTGGGTAGTTTTTCCCTGGATGAACTGTTGAAAATTGGTTAACATTAATTGAGCCACTGGCAATTCGATTAATATAGTGTTTGAAAAAGAGATTCAAAAACCTCGATAGGTTACTCAACCGAGAAAGGGATACAAGTTCTTCCCGAATGCCACGTGCAAAGAGATAGCCGAGGTAATCCACATCCATTTTCAAGGCAGCTATAAACTCACTGCCTATGTAATTAAACTCAAGATCAGCTTGCTCTTCTTGTGATTGCCCTTCCTTACTTATATCCTGAGCCTCTTCGTTTTCAGAAAGCTCCTCTTCTTTCTTAAATATCCTTGAAATGCCCGGATAGTTACCACAGAATAGCGGTGTACCGTCAAAGAGATCGTTGGCTTCAGGATTTACAATCCAAAGAAATTCAGATTCTACCGGACTGTCAATAAGATAGAGCTTTTCACCACAAACCAATGGAAATTCAAGGTCAGGCTTAACATGGATTTCTGGGTTATAAGCAATGTACTTTACCCTGTGAACATATTTGCCGAGATCCGTTAGGGCGTTACATACCTTACATCTTCTTGTTTTTCAAACTCATCTCTGCTAATTTCTTCACCACAAACTTCACACTCGTAGAGGCCTGAAGGTGTCTCAACTTGTGACCCGAGATGTCCAGCTTCTTCATCTTCTTCACATTTTTTCAAGCCTGAAGTTTCATCAGGATTAAAAACTGTCTTCGGATCAAGGGTGGAGAATTTTTGTAATTTCCTCTCGTTTAATTTTTCATGAAGGCGGGTTATAAGCTCCGAAATACTGTGCTTTTCACGGCGAAGGAGAACTTCGCCACTAAATTCCTCAAAGGCGTAATTTAGCCACAACCTACCCCTATGCTCATTCCACAACTTTTCATTAATCTCTTTTAGAAGATTTTCAACCTTTCTCTTTGCTCCCTCGGTATTTTGGAAAAGAATCGTTAAGTTTCCACCACCGAGAAAAATGACATTGGAATCGAAAAGATCAAGTTCTTTTAGGATCTTTTTAGCGATAAAGTTAAGAAGCATTTCAATGAAGAAAGACCGGGCCCGAAGCATCTTTAAAGAACCCCTTGCGCCGACGGTGTAGATGAAAGATTGAATCCCTGAAATATCTACTATGAGAAGGGCAAAACGGTTATCCTTTGAACCTAAGATTTTATCATCATCAACATCAACAATTTTTGATTTTCCAGTGGTCTCAATGAGGTAGTTGTATAAAGCCAAGGCAATAGCACAGGTGGTTTTGGAATGGTCGTACAATGAAATATCTGTAGAAACTTCCTCTTTGACTATTGTATGAGAAGGAACAAAGGAAAAGAACTCCTCCATTAAATTCAGCACCACATTGGGAAGATTTTGCGCATTTGGATGGCCCTTTTTGAGAGCTTTTCTTAGGGCTTCAGTAAAGCTATTCAGTAAGCGCTGATAGTCTTCTTTAGAATTCGTAAGCACTTTCTCAGGAAAAACAGGTCCCTCACTCAGCTTTTTTAGCGGGAAGAAGTAATTTGCATTAGAGCCTTCAAGGGTAGAGAAGATCGACTTTAACGGTGTGTACATTCGGTACTTAAATTCTTCCTCTTTATCGTACTCACGCTCGCCTGCTGAATAGTTGTCCGCTATTGCTACGAGCTTTAAATCCTTTTCATACCGGCTTCTGACATCGAGAGCATCCTTTTCTCCGCCTTTTGTAAAGTGGTGATACATCGCAAAGGAGGCAAGTTCCTTTCCCAATTCTTTGAGGCCTTCTTTTTCAAAGACTTCAATTAGATAATCGTGGCCGAACTCCTGATGAGTTTTCTCCCTGGGGTTCTCGCTTGCCCTCTGCACAACTTTGCCAATATCGTGAAGTAAAGCACCAAGGGCTATCCTCACCCTCTCATCAAGATTTTTTGTATTTTCCCCCATCCTTTTCTCCTTTTTGCTTTAATTTTTTTTAACGAGTTATTCCCCTCTTTTCTGACATCGCCTCTTTATACACCTCCCACATCCCGAACCCCTGGGAATTTTTTGCCCCAAGCCCAGCATTGTAAGCCAGGGACAAATAGGGCTCAGGAAGGTTTAATTTAAAAAGCCCCATCCAGCCCTTTATTACAAACCCCTTATATTTAACAATCGCCATGTTTTTCTCATCAACACGGTAGGGCCGGATATATGCACCATCGAGCTCGGGGTATTTTCCTTCTCCATAAAAAGCCATTACTTTCTTTCTCAAATTATCGAGCACAAGCTTTTCAAAATCGGCTTCCCGAGGGTTGTAGTAATAAGTCTTTTTCTTACCATCTTTAACAAAAGTCGAATATACAACCATTGGTGATAGCATCTTAATTAGAATAGGTGATTGGGGAAGTTTAATAGGCAAAATTTCCGCTCTGGTCAGGAATACATCCTGGTCATGGAGTTCAATTTCCTCCTTCTTCAACAACATCTTTATAAAGTTTTCAAGCAGATCGTCATAGGGAGTGCTAAAATAAAATCTAACAGGCCCATAAAAAACAAAATGGTGTGCCCTAATTTTGGAGTTTCCGAACAATCGGGAAAAAGTAAACATTTTAAAAGTCCTTTTCCCAAAGGTGAATCCGTGATCGTGAAGCCACGAAGAAAGGTTTTGCTCTAAATTGGAATAAATGAAACCCTGGATAACGGAGTTGTAATGAACGGGGATCACAAAGGGAGGAACTCGCGGTGTAAACTCAAACAACACTCGCATTTAAAAAAATTTTACATCTATTGAAAAGCAAATGCAAAAATTTTGCGTTCCCTGACATCACTTTTCTTAGAATAACAAGCCTTTCGCAAGAGTCTAAAAGGTTGCAATCGGAGTGTTTCTAAGTGCAACCCAAGCATACGAAATGTTTGTATACAAAACCGCCATTTTCAAGGTGTGGTAAAAGCTTCAAAAATTTCAACTTTTTATCCCTCTTCTCTTATAATCTTCCCACCATGCTAAAGGTAAAAAGGATTTTTACCATTGGGCATAGTAATAGGGGGATGGAAGAGTTTATTGAGATTTTGAAAGGGGCAGGGGTGGAAGTTGTTGTTGATGTGAGACGATTCCCAAAGAGTAAATTTGAACATTTTAACAGGGAAAATCTGGAGAATGGCCTAAAACTTGCTGGAATTGACTATTACTACTTAGGCGATAAGCTGGGTGGTTTCAGGAAGGGCGGTTATGAAAATTATACTAAGACAAAAGAGTTTAACAAAGGAATTGAGGAGCTGGTTAAGATTTCCGAGGAAAGACTAACAGCCATTATGTGCGCAGAGAGGCTGGTTTTCCGCTGTCACAGGAGGTTTATTGCAAAGAGACTGGAGGAGATAGGCTTTAAGGTGATTCACCTCTAAATTTTAATAAACCACAAATTTCCCCGAATGGCCTCCTAAATGGTAAAAATAAACTCCAGGACTAAAACTCAAAAACAGCTCACCTTTGAGTTTCCCCATTTCAAAAACTTTCCTGCCCTGAGCATCAAAAACCCTTAGATTTGAAGACTTTAAACCGTTTACTACCAAAAATCTTACGCCTTTTCTACCACTTATAACCTTTACTTTATCCTTTGCCGCTTCGCCGATGGTCGACCAGTTCAATGAAGTAAGCTTTACTTCGGGCCTTGAGCCAATGACTTCCTTGGTCTCATCATCCTGAAGGAAAAGAATAAAGGCAACCTTGTCCTCAGAATCCTCGCTACCTACCGAAAATTCGATGTTTAAGCTAATAGCATCATAGGGAGGTACTTTAACAAAAATCCCTTTGGCATCGGGAAACATTTTACGCACAAAGTAGAATAGATGGTCCATATCCTGCCATTGATAACTGGAATCCATGAGGACCTCAGCGGTCCTGAGGTAACCAGAAAGGGTATCACCTGAAAGGTTTTGAATTGTAACAATTAATTCTCCCCTTCTTGAGTTTGGATCGTAGGTTCCTGAGACCTCTAAATCAACGGGTTGGTCTACAACCTTTCTTACATCAAAAGTATCTTTATAAACAAAATACATTGAGGTTCCGGGGTTTGAACCGCCCTCAACCCTTTTTGTTCCATCAAAGATTGCCACGGGAACTCCGTAAATGGCATAGTAAAGGGCCCTCTGGTAAGATTCTGGCGCGCGGAATGGGTCAGTAGCCCCTGGATAATAAACAAGAACCGAAACGGTGTCACCGTGATAATTTTTGAGTTCCTCAACGCCCCTCACCGCGCTGGCACAATATTGACAGGTGGTTGAGGCAAAAATTTCCACCAGAACTGTCCTTTGCCTGGCAAAAAGTAGCCCAATCAAAAAGAGTAAAGCGAAAATTCTCCTCATATTTTCACTCCTTAACCCCCGAAATTACTACAAAGGCGCCTTCGCCAAAGCCTTCCTTGGGCTCCTCCACCCTTCGGCTGCTCTCTATCTTAAAGATGGTCTGATAGATTTCAAAATTGGAGAAATTCTCCTCTTTCATTAATTCAACAATTTCCTCCGGTACAAAAAAATTTGCATATTTATAAAATTTGTGTCCCATCTTCTTCTTTTCTTCGTAAATTTTTCCAAGAAAAGAGTTTCTATCGATAAAGCCAATGATCAACCTTCCGCCCCTTTTTAAAACCCTCTTGGACTCCGAGAGCACCGCTTTGGGGTCTTTTACAAAACATATGGTTATCACATTGATAACAAAATCAAAAACATCATTAACGAAAGGAAGTTGCTCGCCTACTCCCGCTACTACTTTTATCCCCCTTTCCTTTGCAAACCGCAACATGTTTATGGCAGGGGCAACACCGAATTCAACCCCCAACTCCTTGGCAAATCTACCCGTCCCAACTCCCACTTCAAGCCCAACTCCATCGGGAATAACCTTTCTCAAGGCCTTCAATTCCAATTGAAAGAGATGGGGATTTTTATCGTACCACCGGTCATAATCCTCGGCAAAAAGTTCAAAGGCTTCTAATTTCATAGAAAAATTATGCCGTAGAATTCTCGGATTTTTCAATCGCAAAAATTCATTTTTCTTCCTTTGAACAAACGCCCAAGCCGTTGTAAAATTTAAGCATGGGAAAGTTCACGTATATCAGTGACTTAAAAAAGCATATCGGCGAAGAAGTGGAGATCCGGGGATGGATATACAACAAACGTTCCTCGGGTAAGGTTAGATTTGTCATAGTGAGAGACGGTAGTGGCTTTCTCCAGTGCGTAATGGTTAAAGGGCAGATCGATGATAAATATTTTGATCTCTTTGACGAACTTACCCTTGAGACCTCAGCCATCGTCCGCGGAAAGGTAAGGGAAGATGAAAGGGCACCGGGCGGAGTGGAGCTGGACCTCAATTATATTGAAATTGTTGGAAAGTCTGAAAATTTCCCCATTCCAAAGGTTAGAGAGGATAACATACCCGATCCCGGCGTTCTGCTCCCCTTAAGGCACCTCTGGCTCAGGACGAGAAGGCAGTGGGCCATAATGAGGATAAGGCACACGATAGAAAAGGCAATTCATGACTACTTCGATAACCTCGGATTCATAAGGATAGACTCACCCATCCTTACACCCGCCGCCTGCGAGGGCACCACAACCTTATTTGAAACCGACTATTTCGGCGAAAAGGCTTACCTTTCCCAGTCGGGTCAGCTCTACCAGGAAGCGGCCTGCATGGCCCATGGTAAAACCTACTGTTTCGGTCCAACCTTCAGGGCAGAAAAATCCAAAACCAGAAGACACCTTATGGAGTTCTGGATGGTGGAGCCCGAGATAGCCTATGCAGAGCTCCCCGATGTTATGGAAAACGCCGAGGGATTAATTGTTTACATCGTTGAAAGGGTATTGGAAACAAGACAAGAAGAGCTAAAGATACTGGAAAGGGATATTTCCAAGCTCGAAAGGATCAAAAAGCCTTTCCCGAGAATTACCTACACTGAGGCCATTGAACTCTTGCAGAAGAAGGGATTCAACATAAAGTGGGGAGACGATTTTGGTGGGGACGAGGAAACTGCCATTTCTGAAGAGTTTGACAAACCCGTTATCGTACACAGGTATCCGGCAAAGATAAAGGCCTTTTATATGAAACGGGATCCCGAAAACCCTGAATTGGCTTTGGCCATGGATATCCTCGCACCGGAAGGTTACGGTGAAATTGTTGGTGGCTCTCAGAGGGAAGATGACCTCCAAACCCTGATTCAAAGGATTAAAGAGTTCAACTTACCACAGGAAGCCTTTGAGTGGTATTTAGACCTGAGAAGGTACGGAAGCGTTTCCCACAGTGGTTATGGATTGGGCCTTGAGAGGACAGTAGCCTGGATCTGCGGGTTGAGACACGTTCGCGAAACGATCCCCTTCCCCAGGATGCTGGAAAAGATCTATCCATGAGTATTGCTTACTTATCCCTCGGTTCCAACTTGGGGGATCGTTGGAAAAACTTAGAAAGGGCAATAAAAGAGTTATCGAGTCTTGGCAAGGTTCTTAAGGTATCCCAATTTTACGAGACTAAGCCTTACGGCTATTTTGATCAGCCCGACTTTTTAAACGCCGCTCTCCTTTTAGAGACGCATCTTGAACCGGAAACACTGCTTCGAAGGATCAAAGAGATCGAAAAGAACATGGGCCGTGAAGATAATGGAAGATGGAGAGAGAGGATCATCGACATCGACATAATCTTTTACGACGACCTTGTAATAGACACTCCACACCTTAAAATTCCCCACCCTGAAACGCCCTATCGAGAATTTGTCCTAAAACCTTTAAAGGAAATTGCACCGACAATGACCCATCCTGTTTTAAGAAAAACCGTTGAAGAACTTTTTAAAGAGCTCCCTTCAATCCCATATGTGGACTTCGTCACAGCACCACCGGGGAATTTTTACCTTTCGGCTCTCGGCGAAAAAATTTACGAAACGTCCTTTAAGGAACTGAAGGGCAGAAGGGAGGCTAATCCCCTCCTTTTAAAACTGAAAGAGGCCCTAAACCGTTATTTTAGGGGTGAAAGGGAAGATTTTTCAGAGTTCCCGTTAGACCTTGAGAGGCTAACACCCTTCCAAAAAAAAGTATATACTTTTTTAAGAGAAAAAATCACCTACGGAAAGACCATAACTTATGGGGAACTGGCGGAAAGGGTAGGAGTTAAGGGTGGGGCAAGGGCTATTGGCAATGCCATGGCCAAGAACCCATTTCCAATAATCATTCCCTGTCACAGGGTACTAAAAAGTGGAAACAAAATAGGAGGTTTTGGCGGTGGAGAGGAATGGAAGAAGTACCTACTACGCCTTGAAGGCGCTCTTCTTTAGTCTTTTGGTTTTGGGTTTGGCCTGTGCACCAAAGGCAACGAAGAGGACCTTAATAAAAGTTTCTATAAGGCCCATATCCTGTGAACTGGCCAACATCGAACTTAAAAAGATCGACTTTCTCTATCAGCTTTCCGTTATCAATAAAGGTCCCCAGGACATTGAGATAGAGAAAATGACCTACGAATTTTACATTAACGATGAAAAGGTTTCCGAAGGTGACTATACAAGCGGAATAACGAAGGTGCGGGCAAAGAGCACCCGAAATTTACAAAAGTTCATTCCCGTTCCTGAAGAGGTGCAATCTGAAAAGGTCAAAAAGGCCATAAGGGAAAGAAAGGGAATATACACCTTAAAAATCAAGGCAATTATCAAAACCGCATGGGGCGAAGCCATCGAGATGGATGAAACACTGAAAATGAAGATCAGGTAAAAATCGCTGAAAGACAATATCTTCATAGGAAACTCAAGGAAACAAAATTTTTTAAAAAGCCCTCTTCAAATTGTCAGTTTATCTTTCCAATTCAAACAAATTTAGCAAACACTCGGCGTTGAAAATCACTGCATAGCTTTTAATACCTTAAACGTAAGGGGATTCGGTTGTCTTAACTGTAATTTTCATCGGCAATTGGGTGCAACTCTTCGCCTTTCGCCTATTTTGTAATCAGGGCCTAAAATAAACTCAATGTCCTGAATTAGACATGCGTTTTGTTAATAAAACTTTTTGAAAGCAAAATCAAAAACACAAAGATTTAAACTTTATCTCTTGACAATATACCCATGCTAATATCCTGTGGATAACATGTCGGTTTTTACCGAATGATTTCTGTAAAACCGTACGATTTTACCGAATTGAATCTGTAAATTCCGACAGTTTATATTATAATTTCTACAGGGAAGAGAAATGGATGTAGATGAACTCTATCTTTTAAATCCCTGGTGGAAAGAGCCGTCAGCTATCAATTTTGACAGGAATATTGTAAAATACAATGGCAGTCCCTTCCGTTATTTCCCCGAAAAGATTTTTAAGGAAATTCCCTACGATAAGCCGGGAATCTACACTATAAGGGGGCCAAGGCAGGTCGGGAAAACCACCTTTCTAAAATTGTACATTAAAAGACTCATTGAAAATGGCCTAACTTCGACAAGTATCCTTTACCTGACCTGCGATGGGATAAGGGATAGGTTCGAACTTGGCGAAATCCTTAAACTCTATTTTGAGACCTTTGGGAGAAAAATTCCCCACAAAAAATATATTTTTATAGACGAAATAACCATCCTAAAGGAATGGCCGTTAACGATAAAATACCTGGCTGACGCGGGGCTTTTCGATGATACGGTAGTTATTCTGACTGGCTCTTCTGCCTATGATTTAAAACAGTCCAGTGAAAAAATGCCTGGGAGAAAAGGATTTGGCAAGGACCTCCTTTACATGCCCATAACCTTCGGCGAGTATTTGAAGAATATTGGCGAGAAAGTTGAACGCATGCCTCTGGAGGAGATTTTTTCTCTATCGGAGAATGACCTTAAGGTCCTCGAATTCAAAAAGGGAGGAATTAAGGAACATTTCCTTAGGTATCTAAACACGGGGGGATTCCCTCAAACCATAAACGAGTTTCTGAAAGAAAGCTCTCTGAGGGAGAGCATTGGCATTTATAAAGACTTCGTGTTAAGTGACGCTGAGAAATACTTAGGATCAAGGACTAAGGTCCTGGAAATTTTGAGAAAACTCCCAGATATAGTCGGGCAGCGGTTTTCCTGGAACTCCTTAGTGGAGATTTTCTCCGGTAAGGTTGGAAGCATGGAAACCATAGAGAAATATATGGAATACTTGGCATATAGTTTCATCATCTTCAACCTGTTCTTTTACGATGTATCAAAGAGAACCATTAAAACCAAGAAAAATAAGAAAGTTTACCCCGTCGATAAAATTATTGCCGATGTCGTTGCCGAAATCAGCGGAAAAACCATAGGCACACCTCAGATCATCGAAATGTTAACCCTAAGGCATATTGTAAGAGACGCCGATATAACCCTATATGGACTTAACCTCTACCAGGGCCCATATTTCTGGTACTCTGAAAGGGGAAATGAAATCGATTTCCTATGTGAACGGGATGGCAACCTTATACCCATTGAAGTGAAGTATAAATCGAAGATAGGCAAAGCTGATTATTTAGGTATGAGAAAAGTCTTTGGAAGGGGAATTGTAGTCACTAAAGAGACAGTCTTTAAAGACGGGAATATCTTAGGGCTTCCTGCATGGTTGTTCTTGGGAATTGTTGAAGGATGATCTTAAAAAGTTTTGAACCCTAAAAAGGGTGGCGAGGCCACCTTTGCTGTTATAAAAAATATACTTTTTGTTTAGAATCTTCTCGAAGTAGTCTTCCGTATTTAAACTGTCGGTTTTTACAGAATAATTTATGTAAAACCGTGCGACTTTACCGAATTGAATCTGTAAATTCCTACAGTTATAAGCCTTTTCACTCATACTCCTTTCCATTTTCATCTTTCCTTACCTTCTTGCTTTTCTCCTTTACAGTTTTCCACAAGCAAATTACCTTTTGCCTCGGAGTCTCTCGAGATTATCAGGCCTAAAGTGTATGAAACCACATCCAAGGAGCTCACGCCAAGACCTTGCCAAGCCCTCCGCGACACTATCCTAAAAATCCGATAACCAGCTTTAAAAATCAAAGGATTCCCGAAGCCTCCCAAGATGCCACTGTTAGGGAGAGACTAAGAGTTTAAAAGACGTTTGCTTTTAAGGTTATTTTAACACTTTCTGCAACAACCCTCTTATCGTGACCCTTTAACCACCGCAGCCACTTATCCCCCCATCCTTCTCATCTCATTGGGGGCGCCTTTATATAAGTTATGGCCTAAGGGCTTATTATAAATGGCCTTTCTTATTGTCTCCTTAAGGGTTTCTTCATCTCCCTTTCTCAAAATCGCTTTTAAATCATAACTCAGACTGGAGGCCATACAGGGCAAGATCTTGCCATCGGCGGTAATCCTTATCCGGTTGCAAAAGTCGCAGAATTTATGAGACATGGCCGCAATAAGGCCAACGATAAGTTCTTTACCACCAAGGTTCAATTTTACATACCTTGCAGGGCCATCTCCAAGCCCCTTTTCCACCTGCTCCAATGGTCCCAATTTTTTTAATCTCTCCATAAGTTCGAGTTCAGGTACATAGTACTTTTCCCAGTCGCTTCCAAAGGGCATAAGCTCAATAAACCTCAAGGGTATATCCATATCAGAGGCGAAATTCACAAGTTCCTCTACTTCATCGATATTCAAACGGGTGTAAACGGTGTTCATCTTTACCTGAATTCCCGCATCTTTTAATGCCTTTATGCCTTCGACAACCATCGGAAGCTTGGGAAGCCCCGTTATTTTAGCAAAGGCATCTTCCCGTAAGCTATCGAGGCTTACATTCACACTATCAACCTTTGCCTCTTTTAGATCTTCGATGTACCTTGTTAAAAGGGTCCCGTTGGTAGTTAGAGTGAGCCTTTCAACACCCGGGATCTTTTTAATTTCTCTAAGAAACTCCCCCACCCCCCTTCTGACCAGAGGTTCTCCACCGGTGATGCGCACCTTTTTTATGCCAAATTCGGTAAGGAGGGAGATAAGTTTTAAAATTTCCTCGTAGGTGAGAATATCAGAATGCTTAAGGGGAACGAAGTTTTTGAAATTCGTGCAGTAAAAACACTTGAGGTTACACCTATCGGTGATGGAAATTCTCACGTATTCGATCTCTCGACCGTATCTATCCTTCAAGTTTTGGCACCTCCGAGTAAATAAGGGTATAACCACCAAGTTCCTCTATTTTTTGGGAAAACTCTTCACTTCGAATTGCATCACTAAGGAGTTTGAAACGCCCATCTTCCAGGAAATCCTTAGGAAAAAGAAGGTCATATTCCTCTTCGGCAACAGGGATGAAGGAAAGGTTTAAAAGTTTCGCTATAGGCTTTATAGCAACTCCTACATCGGCAATCCCCATCTTGACATAGTAGCCAACCTCTAAGTGGTTCAGAACGTCGTTTCCATAACCCTTTATTTCAGAGGGTGTTATACCTTCTGTATGGAGCAGATAATCGGTCAAGATTCTCGTTCCCGAACCCCTTTGCCGGGTTACAAAGGTCAGGCCCAATTCCTTAATAACCTTAAAACTTTTGATTTTCCTCTCCAATTCCCCTCTTACCAAGAATCCCTGTTCCCTTTTTAAGAAGGGTAACAAAACGAAGTTTCTGAGACCGAGTTCCTTAGCAAAACTGATATTGTAGGTTCCATCCTTATCATTCAAAAGATGAATTCCGGAAAAATGGGCTGAACCTTTCTTAATTGCATTCATTCCACCGAGACTCCCCACATTTACCACATTTAAAGGTATCCTCCACTCTCTCCAGAGAATTTCTTTCAAGATGTCAATGGAAAGGTCATGGCTTCCCACAAAAAGGATACTTCTATCCACCAATTCCTTCCTTAGAGCTAAATGGACCTCCTTCTCAGTACCTTCCTCAATGCCCTCAAGCCCTTTTTCCACCACGACATAACCGCTTCGGCGAAGGAAAGGGGAAAGGGGACCAGAACCTTGCTTAATCGGATAAAAATAATAATTACTCCCCACTTTCGAGAGAATCACATTAAAAAGGTGGTCCTCACCCTCACTGGCGGAGATCTTTCTCCCCGCCTTGGCGGAAAGGGTACCAGAACCTTCGATGTGCCCAAGGAAATCTTTTAAAACGGGTAAAACCACATATTCATAGGAGAAAAGAGCTGCACCGGGGTATCCGGGAACTCCAAAGATAGGCGTATTATTTAGAACACCGAAAACAAAGGGTTTACCGGGTCTTAAATTGAGACCGTGGATGAGAAGCTCACCTTTTTCCTTCAGGATTTGAGCGGTAAAGTCATACTCTCCCGCCGAGGTTCCACCGCACACAAAAACCATATGGTATTTTTGAGAAGCCTCTTCGAAAACTTCTCTCAATTTTTCAGGCTCGTCGGGCACAATGGAATGGACTTGTACCTCAAGGCCAATCTTTCTTAAAATTTCAGCAAAAACAAAGGAGTTGGTTTCATAGACTTTGCCCCTTTGAAATTCCGAACCCGCGGGCAAGAGTTCATTCCCCGTGGGAATAAAAACCGCTTTAACAGGTTTTAAGACCTCCACTTTTTCAATCCCCGACTGGACACATAGAGCAATAGCTTTACCATCAACAATGCGCCAGTTCTCAAGGATGAGGTCAAAGGGCAATACATCCTCCCCCGGAATTCTCACATTCTGATACTTCTGGTGAGGTGTTCTGATGACAACGGAAGACCCCTCTTCCCAGTAATCCTCTCTCCGCACAACACAATCAAACCCTTCCGGGATCACATTACCCGTATTGATGGAAACATAATCGCCTTTTTTCAAAACAACAGGATTTGAAGGTGAGGCACCGGCGGTCAATTCTGCTCTTGTTGCAATCCCATCCATAGCGGAAAGGTATTCTCTCGGAACAGGAAGATGCGCCCTCACGCTTTTAGTTAGAACTCGTCCATAAGCATCAACTACGCAAGCTACCTCAACGCCAATTCTATCCGGAGTCAGCAATCTTTTTAAAGTCTCAAAGATGATGCCCTTTGCCTCCTCGGGCTCGGTTCTTTCGAGAAAATACTTTTTCATAATGGATAAAACTCCACCTGAGATCCCTTATGTACCCCTTCTAAGTTTTCTGGAATCCTCACAAGGCCATCCGACTTTACCAAACTGGAGAGGATGCCAGACTCGAAGAAAAGGGGATAGACAAAATCACCATCCCTTTTCACCCTTATCCACTCCTCCCGCCCCGCCTTTGAAGGCATATCCTGCCCCGCAATCAGATATCCAGAGGGCCTGGGAAAGGAATCTTTGCTTCCCTGGAGGTACTTTAAAAAGGGTATTACGAAGAGGTAAGTGGAAACGAAGGAAGAAACGGGATGACCAGGAAGGCCCATGATGGGCTTCTCTTTAACTCTTGCAAAGATAGTGGGCTTACCCGGGCTTATGTAAACACCGTGGTAAAGAATTTCCGAACCCTCAAATTCCTCAATTGCACCCACTGCAAAATCCCCACTACCCTTGGAACTTCCACCAGAAATTAGAATCAAATCAAACTCCGCCATATTCTTTCTCAAGGCCTCGTACAGTTCCTTTTTATTGTCCCTTATGATAGGGTGCCTTTTTACAACTTCACAATATTCCCTGATCAAGGAAGAGACCGTTATGGAATTGGTCTCCCTGATTTTACCGTCCCTCGGCTCCTGCCAGGGTTCGACCAGTTCGTTACCCGTTGGTATCAAAAGGACCCTCGGTTTCCGAATCACCTGAACCTCAAGAATTCCAAGGGTCTGCAAAAGGCCAATCTCCTGAGCCCTAAGTTTTTTCCCCCTTTCAACTATAACCTCCCCTGCCCTAACATCATCGCCCACCTGAAGGACATTTTCCCCCACTCCCACAGGCTTATAAATCTCCACAAATTCTCCAGTTAGAGAAGCATTCTCTAACATCACCACTGCATCGGCACCTTCTGGAAGCCATCCACCAGTCCAGATTTTCACAGCAGTCCCGGACTCAAGGGAAATCCCCGGCCTACTGGCCATTGGCACTTCACCTTTAATTTTAAGTAAAACTGGATTTTCCGAAGAAGCACCAACCGTATCCTGCGCCCTCACCGCGTAGCCGTCAACGGTACTCCTTGGAAAGTACGGAATGTCTTCAGGGGCGATAATATCCTCAGCCGCAAAATATCCAAGGGCATCAAAAAGGGGAACCTGCTCAGACCTCAAAGATTTAAAAAGGGGAAAATACTCTTTGTAAATCTCTTCCCTTTTCGCGAGCCTCAGAAATTCCATTGGAAAATTTTAAAGTTTTTGAAAAGTTCTAAAAAATACCGTGAATCTTTGCTCCGCAATACTCACAGACTCCACCCTTAGCGTGGTTCTCCAGCACCCAGAAGCCTTCCCTCCTTATTACTACCCTCTTACAATTGGGACAATAGGTATCACTCCCTTCATCGCCGGGTATGTTTCCGGTATAAACGTACAAAAGGCCCTCCTCAAGACCGATTTCTCTCGCCCTCAAAACCTTTTTAACAGGCGTGGGAGGAATGTGGGACATCTTATAGTGGGGATAAAAACGGGATACGTGCCAGGGAACATACTCCGCCAATTCGTTCTTTATAAATCTTGCAATATCACGAAGTTCCTCTTCACTATCATTAAACCCCGGAATGATAAGGGTTGTAAGCTCGATCCATATTCCGAGTTTAAAGTAAAGCCTTATGCTCTCCAGCACCTGTTCCAGTCGAGCACCTACTACCTTCGCATAAAAATCCTTTCTAAAACTCTTGAGATCAATATTGGCGGCATCAAGGTAAGGGGCTATTTCCCTTAGAGGGGCTTCTTCGATGTAGCCGTTGGTAACAAAATTGTTTCGTATGCCCTTACTCTTAGCAAGGACTGCGATTTCGTAAGCGTACTCATAAAAGATAGTCGGTTCGGTATAGGTATAGGAAATGGACTCACACCTGTATCTCTCAGCCAATGCAACTACCGTTTCACGTGGAACGTGTTCGCCAAAGATTTCGCCTTCCTTTGGGGCCTGGGAAATGTCGTAATTCTGGCAGAACTTACAGCTAAAATTACAACCCAGCGTGGCGATGGAAAGCGCCCGGGAACCGGGTAAAAAGTGATAGAGGGGTTTCTTTTCGATAGGATCAACATGAATGGCGACGGGATACTCATAAACTAAGGTATAAAGGGTGCCCCTTTCGTTTTTTCTGACACCACAGATCCCAAATTTTCCCTCATTTATAATGCAGTTGTGTCTGCAAAGATGGCACTGAACCCTGTTATTTTCCAACTTATCATAAAATCGAGCCTCTTTCATCATGGAATTATTATATTCCAATCAGTCAAAAATGTGAAGGGCGGTGGCCTTAAAGGTCACATAAACTTCCTTACCCGGTGCAAGCTGAAGCTCATCCTTGGAGGCATCCGTCACATAGGCAGAAATCTTAAGGTTTCCTGTCTCAAGCTTTACCTCATTTACCTTGCTCCCTGCAACAACGTCCAATACCTTCGCTTTGAAGTGATTTCTGGCACTGGAGCGGGGTGGTTCAGTCTCACTCAAAATTACATCTTGAGGCCTCAGCATCACTACGAAACTCTCTTTATCAACCCTTTGAGGTAGAAAGATTTCAACACCGTTAGCGAAATATCTTTCACCCCTCTTCTCCACAGGGATGAAATTCGCCTTTCCCAGAAAGTTAGCAACGAAATCGTCAGGAGGGCTCTTTATAAGGTCGTACGGTTTCGAAAGGCTTTTAAGTTTTCCCCTTTCAAGAATTCCTATGCGATCGGAATAATAAATGGCTTCCTCAAGGTCATGGGTGACAAGGATAATGGGAAGGAGGAAAATTTCCCTTATTTCTCTGATCAATTCCCTCAAGTCTTCTTTGTTCTGGGGATCTAAAAAGTTGAAGGGTTCATCCATCAAAAGGAGAAGGGGCCTCGTGGCAATGGCCCTTATTATAGAAATCCTCTGTTTCTGGCCCGCTGAAAGCTGGTGAGGGTATCGATCAAGGAGGTCCGAAATTTTAAGTCTTTCAGCCAGGTTGTTGACGAACATTTCACAGGCCCTTGAGCCAAAGAGTAGATTTTTCTTAACTGTAAGATGGGGGAAAAGGTAAGGGGATTGATAGACGATGGCGATGTTCCTTTCCCAGGGGGGAAGGTGGGTAATGTCGTTTCCATAAAGATAAATCTTTCCCGACTGAACCTTTAAAAATCCCATAATGGCTTCGAGAAAGGTTGTCTTCCCACTGCCTGAAGGACCAAGAATACTTATCATCTCATGGGTTTCCATCTCAAATTCAGGAACTTCCAGAAGAAAATCTCCCTTTCTAACCTTCAAATCCTCTATTTTCAACATATCTTCCCCAGAATACTCTCAAAATCAAAAACACCATACCCGTTATCAAAAAGAGAAAAACCGCGTAGGGCAGAGTTGCCTTAATACCCATGCTCTCAAGCCTTTCATAGACAAAAACGGTAGAAGACATCGGAAAATAAGCCACTACCATTACTGCACCAAATTCGGATACCGCCCGCCCCCAGGAAAGGAGAAGCCCCTTAAGGAGATGCCCCCTCGTCATAGGAAGAAGGACCTTGAAAAAGGTATAAAATTTACCCCTTCCGAGGGAATAGGAAATCTTTTCATACTCCTGAGGCAACTGCCTAAGCCCCTCCTTTAAGTTTCCTATGAAATAGGGAGCGCTAACGAAGGCCATGGCAATTACAATGCCCGTTAAGGTCCCGTAAACCTCAAGGCCAAGCAGATTCAAAAATTTACCCATTAAGGAGGTCCTTCCGAAGAAACTCAATATGGCGATTCCTGCGACGGAGTGGGGGATCGCGACGGGAAGTTCAAGGAGGTTCTCAACGACCCCCTTGAGGGGCCTGCTTTTTCTCGATAGGACATAGGCAAGGGGCGTGCCAAAGAGGAGAATCAAAAGGGTTGCAAGGGTAGCGGCAAGGAAAGAAACCCATACCGCTTTCAAAAACTCCTGGTCTTTTAGAGCATTGAAAAGGCTAACGGGACTTGTTGAGAAAAGAAGGTAAAGCCCAGGAAGCACAAAAAGGATTATGCCAATTAAAGAGAGAAAACCAATAACAATGTCAAAACCTTTTCTCACATTAAAATTTTAAGCCAAAAGGGGCGTTTAATTGGGGAATACGAAGGCCACTTGGAGAAGTGGATGTTTTCCTTCTTCAGCCCTTAAAATTTTATAGTTCACGAAAGGGGTTTGTTATGAAAATGATCAACGTTTCAGAAAAACAGGAAACCCACAGGAGGGCAAGGGCAATCGCCAGACTTTTGGTAGAAAAAGAGACAATTAAACTCATCAAAGAAGGAAGAATCGAAAAGGGAGATCCCGTCGAGGCTTCTAAACTCGTTGGACTTTCTGGAACGAAGTTTACAGCCCAGGTCCTTCCCTTTTGCCACCCCATAAGGGTCACATCGGCAAAGGTGGAAACAAAGCTTTACGATGAGGGGATTATTGAAATCTACTCAGAGGTCGAGTGTATCGATAGAACGGGGGCCGAGATGGAGGCTTTAATGGCTTGCGGGATGGCAGCCCTCAATTTTTACGATATGCTGAAAAGGTATGATCGGTGGATAAAAATTACCGATTTGAGGCTTTTAGAAAAGGAAGGGGGAAAATCAGGGCACGTAAAGCTGGATTATGAGTTCAAAGGAAAGGTGATCTTCCTTGGTAAGTCGGAAAAGAGAGGACTTAAGGATAAGGTCCAAAGCCTAAAGCTTGTTGAGAATTTTGGAGTTGAGGGCGACGTACATGCGGGTACGGAAAGGCAAGTATCCCTCTTTCCACTGGAAGCCTTAGCGAAAGTGCCTAAGGATAAGTTCACTTTCCCATTGGACCAACTAACCGAGAACATATCTACCCTTGGCATCCCCGAGTACCTTTTACTCCCTGGGAAACGCCTTCGCATTGGAGAAGCAGAATTGGAAATCCTTGAAATAGGAAAAGAGGAGTTCGTTGAGGAAGGAAAACCCTATGCGGTTTCCCGATGGGGTAGGTTCTGCAGGGTAATAAAGGGCGGGGTTGTGAATCTTTACGACGATGTCGAGGTCTTGATATAAAAATTTGTGTAGTCTGACTACATAAATTTTTAAAAATTTTTGCACTTAAGCTACAAAATTTTTGCAAATTTTATTTTCTCCTCCTATAATAATTACATGATCAAACGCTTCTACGATAATTTAGGTGATTACCTTGTAAGGGCACCAGTGGTTGTTATATATGGGGCGAGGCAGGTTGGGAAAACTACCCTCGTGAAAAGTTTTTTAGAAAAGACAGCCCTAAAATGGAAATACCTTGCAGGAGAAGATATCAGGGTTCAGGAAACTCTAAGTTCCAAGGACCTTAAAAAATTAAAGGAGATGGTTGAGGGGTACGACCTTCTTGCTGTCGATGAAGCACAATACATTCATGATATTGGCCTCTCCGCAAAAATGATAGTGGATTATATCCCGAAGGTTAAATTAATTCTTACAGGCTCATCCTCCTTTGAACTCTGCGGACAGGTAGGAGAACCCCTAACCGGGAGAAAGTTTACCATTGAACTTTTCCCCATCTCTTTGTTAGAATTGAGGAGCATATACAATCCTTATGAAATCAAGGAAAAGCTAAACGAATTTCTCGTTTACGGAATGTACCCGAAAGTCCTCGACCTGCCCAAGGATGAAAAAATTTATTACCTTAATGAAATCGTCGGCTCCTACCTCCTCAAGGATATCCTTGCTTTCGAGAAAATCAAAAACAGCATGACCTTGCTAAACCTACTGAAACTTCTCGCATACCAACTGGGAAAAGAGATTTCCCTGAGCGAACTGGCCCAAAAACTCCACATAAACGTTAAAACCGTTGCGAGATATTTGGACCTTCTGGAAAAGAGTTACATCATTTTCCAGCTCAAGCCCTTTAAAGGAAACCTGCGAAAGGCAATATCCGAAAAGTCCAAATATTATTTCTATGATGTGGGGATAAGAAATGCCATCATAGAGGATTTCCGGGAGATTGAAAAGAGAGACCCAAAGGAAGTGGGCAACCTCTTTGAAAACTTTTTCATATCTGAATACCTAAAGAAATGCAAATATACAAAGCCCATTGTCTCACTCTATTTTTACAGGGACTATGAGCAGAAGGAAGTCGATCTCATTGAAAGGGATAGCGAAGGTAACCTACGGGGGTTTGAAATAAAATTAAAGGCAAAAGAGAAAGGGAAACCACCAAAAGAGCTATTAGAAGCCTATCCTGAACTTCATCTCGAGGTTGTAGACATCAACAATTTTATCGAACTTGTTGCCGCTTAATGCTTTAAAATATTATCACTAACAGGATGAAGCTGATGGGAAAATTTTTAATTCAGGTTGGTCTCCTTTTCCTTTTGCTTGGTTTATTGCTGGTTCTTTTTGAAAATCTAAAGTTCAGAATACCGGGAGATATCATCATTAAGAAACCGAACCTCACCATCTTCATACCAATTGGAACCAGTATACTCCTTTCCCTACTCCTCACGCTACTTTTAAACCTCTTCATCGGGCTCAGAAAGTGAAAAAGATAGATCTCTACTTCGTCAAAAACCTACTTCTCTCCTTCCTTGGGGCACTTTTCGCCCTGACCCTCATTTTACTCGTAAATACCGTTTTTCAACTCATGGACCTTTTGGTTAGAAAAGGTGTACCCTTTCTAACCGTAATGCAACTTATTGCCTACACCCTGCCCTTCATAATGAACATGACCGTCCCTATGTCCTTTCTCGTCGCTGGGCTTCTCACCTTTGGAAGGAGCGCGGGTAATAACGAAATGCTGTGCCTTAGAAGCTCAGGAATAGATTTAAAAGTGATTTTAAGAAAATTGGCCATTGTGTTAGCTATAATTGCCTTTTTAAACCTCATCTTTAACCTGTTTATTCTTCCCGAAACCAACTACCGCCTGAAAAAGACCCTTTACGAAATTAGGTTGAAAAAGCCCGCCATAGAAATTGAACCGGGAATTTTCAACAAAATTGAAAACTACTTAATCTACGCTGCTGCAAAGGATGAAAAAACAGGAACGTTGAACGATGTAAAAATACAAGAGATAAAGAAAGATGGAGTGAGGTTCATTTCTGCCCGCAAGGGAAAGATACAATCCACTAAGGGCGGAAGCTTAGTTTTAGAGCTCTATGACGGAGAATTTCTCGAAGTTAAAGGAGAAAAGAAGGAACAGTTAAGAAGGGCAAACTTCAAAAAGGATGTACTCATTCTCAGAGTCAACGAAGAAAACTTTTACAGGGATGTGGTTTACAGGGCCGACCGAGAGAAGAGTTTCCTTTCTCTTCTTAAAGAAATTGAGGAAGCCCAAAAGGAGTTAAACGGCTATCCGAAAGAAGATAAGATCTCTCGGAATTTTGTCAAAAGGCGTATAAATGCCATTTTAGCAGAAATCAATACGAGATTTGCCCTTCCCTTCGCTGCAATAATCTTCGTATTCTTCGCCTTTCCTATTGCCCTTAAGTACAAATTTACTGGCTACGGCTCTGCCCTCGGTGTCTCCTTTTTCTTCTTCATCATCTACTACATCTTGCTTCTTGCTGGTCAGGAAATTGCAAGAAGAAGCCTTTTTAACCCGTATATAGCCATCTGGCTTCCAAATCTGCTCTTTGCTTTAATGTCCTTCTTTTTTACGAAAAAGGAGCTGGCAAAATGAACCTCTTTTTCCTTCAATTGTTCTGGATGGAGATACCCTTTGAAATTCCAGAAACCCTTATCTACAGGCCTCCCGAATCGGTTTTCACTGAAAGAAAGGAAACTACCGACTTAGAAACATCCAAATATTTTAGCCTCTTTGTATCAAACAGCGCCGTCGAAATTAAATCCCCGTGGGCTAATATAAAGCGAGCTCAACTGCCAGCACGGGGACCTTATGGCAAACTGGCAGAAACGTGCTTTAACCTTGATATAGATAGAAAACACGCAAAGCTTCTTGCGGGAGCAAGGGAAAGGGAATACGGTACATGGTTAAGTGTAGAGGACTCTACTTTGGCTCTCTTTTGGTGGGAAGCTTTACTAATCTCCTACAAAATAAAAAACTGGCTGGATTATTTCCCAAAGGCCGGGAGAATAAAGTCTTACTCCGCTTCCTTTGCTACAATTGGGTTCAAAATAATGGACGTCGTAGTGCCTTACTTTGCAATAGAACGCGTTAATAAAAAGCAAAAGGTATACGGCGGAATTACCTGGTTTGCGCCCCTTGGCTCAGTCGGTGTGCAAATCAAGGACAATAGTTTAAACGCTTTATTTTTGAATTTTACCTTTAACAATGTCAAAGGGAAACTGGAGTTTGATAGAAGCGACTACCTTTACGGTCTATTTTCAAATTCAGAATACGTTCCTTTCGACACTTCTCTCCTATCGAGAAAGCTTTATAAATCCTCCACTATAGAAGCAGCCTTCGAACTTTACCCTTTCCACTTTGGATACGAAAGGCGATATTTTAAAAAGGTTACCATTCAAAACCCATCAAACCTCCTCTCCACCGAGGCCCATAACTTTACTGAAAACATTTATAGTTTCGGGATAAATACTGAAAACTTTACCCTCTTTTACTCTCACTTTCAAAGTCCTTATTCTGTGGTTAAAGATACGCTTTTGGTTACCCTTTACTTCAGGGAAAAGTACTACGACCTTGCCTTATACTATAACTTAAGGAGCCACCAAGAAGAGTTTAACATGGTCAACGTAGAACTTAATTTCAAAACCTTCAAAATTGTCACTCCTTATTTAAAGGTTGTGAATCTCTTTGATGTCCCCGGGAACTATTTACCGGGTATAAAAGCTAAAAGGAGGTATGTAGAAATTGGATGCCAGTTCCAGAGAGAAATTTAAGGCAGGTTACGTTGCCGTTGTAGGCAAACCCAACGTGGGCAAATCCACTTTTCTCAACACAATGATTAAGTTCAAACTATCTGCCATAAGTCCTAAGCCACAGACGACGCGACACAAAATCCTTGGAATTCTAAACGGAGAAAATTATCAAATCCTCTTCCTCGACACCCCAGGAATCATGGAAAAACCCAGGCACGAACTGGATAAGTGGCTTCTAAAAAGAGCCTTTGAAGCCATAGAGGACGCCGACGTGATCGTAATGATGGCAGAACCCGAAAAACCAGACGAAGTGGATATGCAAATTGTCAACAAAATTAAAGAATCAGGAAAGCCAGCCATTCTCCTCATCAATAAAATTGATACCATTGATAAGAAGCTGGTACTTCCCGTTATAGATGCCTATGCAAAGACAGAGACCTTCAAGGAAATTATACCCGTAAGTGTCCTTAAAAACATAAACTTAGATGTTGCCCTTGAGAAGATTGTTGAATTCCTTCCCGAATCACCACCCTTTTACCCTGAGGATGCAGTAACCGATAGGAATGAACGGTTTTTAGTACAAGAGATTATAAGGGAAAAATTGTTTCTCCTTTACGGCGAAGAAATACCCTATTCAGCGGCTGTAGAAATAGAGGAGTTTAGAGAGCAGGACGAGAGTCACGGTGGTAAAGATTACATAAGGGCGGTTATTCATGTTGAAAAGGATAGTCAAAAAAAGATCATAATTGGAAAAAACGGTGAGAAGATTAAAAAACTGGGAACCGTAAGCAGAAAGGAGATTGAGGCCTTCCTCGGACGGCCCGTTTTCTTAGAGCTCTGGGTAAAGGTTAGCGAAAAGTGGAGACAAAAACCCGGATTTATTAAGGAAATAGGGTACTAAGCAGGATGGCTCGAGGGAAAGCCTTCTTCTATATAAGCCTCAACCTTATTAATTTTCAGGTAGATCCGTAAAAATTATGGGATTTTAAAAGGGGTAAAAGCTTGATTATCCTTGCTTTTTATGTTATGAAGATAAACGCCAAACAAAAGGGAGGTTTTTATGCACCTATTATCTATACTACTCATAGTGGCCCAGATGGGCGGGGCCGAAGGCAAGTGCGGTAAAATAGACATATCTGGATACGCCCATATTGTGTACGAGTACACAATGGACGGTACATCTGGAAACTACGGGCTCATGACACTCCCATACGTAAGGGTGAAATTCTCCGGAAAACTCACCGACAAACTCTTCTTCAGAGTGGAACCAGAACTCACTACAGGAAAGATTCGTTATGCCTACGCAGACTTAAAGCACATACCTTATGTCACCCTCAGAATGGGCCTCTTAAAAGTGCCCTTTGGTTATGAATTCCAGCCTTTCCCCGTGACCAACGTGACACCTTATTTATCTCAAGCCACAAAACTTTTCACCGACCTTCGTGTGGGTTCTGATGGTGGCGTTATGGCTATTGCGAAACTCCCATACACCGAATTAAAGGCAGCCATATTGGAGAACGATTCAACTCTTAGCAAGGGCTACGTTGCAAATTTCACAATTAACCCCGTAGAAATGATAAGCCTCGGCGGAAGCTATTACAAAGGCCATATTGGTGCATGGTACAAGCTGTATGAAGGATACCTTGCCATCAATAATCCCTTAATTAATATCGAAGGAAACTACATCGCCCGTGAAAAAGAGGGTGATAACTATAAATCCTATGGTTTCTATGTCCAGGCCCATAGAAAATTTGACCTTCCAATGAACGGCCACTACATTTGTCCGGCGGTTAAATACGGAATGATTGAACCCAATGATACCAATGCCAATGACAAAGCCCAGGAGGTATGGATTGGATTTAATTACGGCCTCTCAAAGTACATCAGACTGATGACTTATTTCAATGTGAATCTCGAGGAAGGCACATCGGTTGACAACAATAGATTGGTAATGGACCTCCAGTTCAGCTTCTAAGGTCCATATAGTAACGACCTGAGGGGCCCCCGAAGGGGGCCCCTTTTTATTTTCCGAGGTCTAAAACTATAATAAAGACGTGAAAAAGCTAAATTACTTTTTGCTCGACCTCGATGGCACATTGATCCTGGGGAAAAAAGTTTTAAGTGGTGCCATTGAATTTCTCGAGGAACTGAAAAAAGAGAGGAAAAAATTCATCATCCTTACAAACAACTCCTCAAAAAGTAGCACAGCCTATCTGAGATTCCTGAGAAAATTGGGGTTTCCAGTTAATCCCGAAAACATCCTTACATCTGGTATGGCAACGGCCCTTTTTTTAAAAGAAAGGAAGGTAAAAGAAGCCTACATCGTGGGAACTAAAAGCACCATAAGAGAGTTTGAATCCTTAGGAATTAGCTTTAATCCGCAAAGTAAAAATTTAGTCTTAACCTTTGACCCCACCTTAAACTTCAAGAAGTTAGAAAAAGCAACAGAAATCCTGAGAAAGAAAGAAGGGGTTTATGTTGCTACCCATCCGGACAACATTTGCCCCATCGAAGAGGGATTCATTCCTGATGTGGGTTCTTTTATTGCGCTCCTAAAGGAGGCTACAGGCAAAGTGCCCGATTTTATACCTGGAAAACCCAGCAAGTACTTTTTTGAAAAGGCAATGGCGCTGCTGCAGGCCGTTCCTGAAGAAACAGCAATAGTAGGGGATAGACTTACTACGGACATTAAGACAGGTAAGGACTTTGGGATAACTTCCATAATGGTCCTTACAGGTGAAACTACGAGGAAGGACCTCGAAAACTCTGAAATAAAACCTGACTTAGTTTTCGAAAACCTTACCGAATTGACGGAATTTTTAAGGAGTAGGAAATGAGAAAAACTGTACTCTTTATAGCCTCATCTGGAAGAAATGTAGGTAAAACCTCTATTTCCATAGGCCTATTTGATTATTTTAAAAAGCAAAACAAAAAAGTGGCCTTTGTAAAACCCGTGGCCCAGCATTATACCGAATTAGCGGGATTTAAAATATCGAGGGATGTAATCTTACTCAACAAAATATACAAATATCTTGACGATGAGAGGCTACACCTTGCAAGTCCCTTCGTTATTGAATCCGGCTTTACAAAATCCTACATCCTCGGCGAGGCAAAAAGCCCTAAACCACAAATTAAAAGGGCCTTTGAAAAAATTTTAGAAGAGTTTGATGTTGTCCTTGTAGAAGGAACAGGTCACCCGGGCGTAGGGTCCTGTATAAACCTCTCCAATGCAGTGGTTGCGAGGATGCTCAATGCCAATACCCTCTTGATACTGGAAGGTGGTATAGGCAACACCATTGACAACTACACCCTCGCAAAGTCGGTTTTTAAGAGTGCAGGCTGGTCAGTGGATGGGGTGATCATTAACAAAGTTAAGGAAGAAAAGTACGAGGAGATAGATAGAACCCTTAAAAAATTCTTCCGAGGAGAAGACGTTTATTACCTCGGAACAATTCCCTTCGTCCATGAACTTTCCATGCCCTCTTTAAGGCTCATTTGCGATACCATTGATGCAAAAATCCTTCAGAGAGAGGATTTGCTCACAGGAAAGGTCAACAACATCTTAATGGCGATAAACGAACCCCACCTTTTCCTTGAAGAGATTGAGAGAAGCAAAGATGAAAACATCATCCTAACCACCGGAGACAGAGAGGATATCCTCATGGCCATTTACGCCATATACAATCAAATGAAAAGTAAAATCAAAGCCCTTATTTTGTCCTCCACGCCGCCCCACGAAAGGATAATGAAATTATATAACGACCTTCCGATACCCGTCATCTACACCCAGAACAACATCTTTAAAACTGCAAGTATGATCTCAGGTATTACCGTAAAAATAGACCCGTATGAAAGTGAAAAAATAAAAACCCTTCAAAACCTCTTTGAAGAATTCATAGACGAATCACAGCTAAAACGCTTTGTAAACCTTGCCACAAGGGGTATCGAAAGGCGTGGATTCAAAGAGAGAGTCGGGGCTTTCTTTAGGTTTATAAAAAGCATTTTTAAAGGATGATAATTCCCGAGAAGCTTGGAAAATACAAGATCCTTGAATTTCTTGGTTCAGGTTCCTTTGGATCCGTTTACTATGCTGAAGATACCCTTTTGAAGAAACCAGTAGCCCTTAAAGTTCAAACTGCAAAGGCAGAGAAAAGCAAAGAATTGATAGAAGAGGCACGGACCCTTTTTGAATTAAACCATGAAGACATTGTAAGATTTTACAACATAGAAATTATAGACGATAAAATTGTTCTTGTGATGGAGCCTGTTAGAGGTCAGACCCTTAGAGATGTGATTGAAAGGCAGGCTCCCTTAAAGGTCGAAGATGCATTGAACATCGTAAAAGAAGTGCTAAAAGCTTTAGATTACGCCCATAAGAAGGGCTTTGTCCACGGAGACATAAAGCCAGAAAACATCCTTATAAGCGAGGATGGAAAAATCAAGCTGGCTGACTTTGGACTTGCAAGAATCCTTGGAAGAGGAGAACTCAAACTCGCCATCGTTGGTACCCCTTTCTATATGGCCCCTGAAGCCTGGAAGGGGGAAGTTACCATTTCTTCAGACATTTACAGTCTTGGGTGTATTTTATACGAGCTCCTCACAAAAAGGCCACCTTTTTATGCGGAAAGCATCGATAAGTTGAGATATAAGGTCTTTAACGACCGCGTAGAGCGGGTCCCGGGAGTCTCCTTTGAGGTCAATGAACTGGTAAAAAAGATGTTAAGTAGAATCCCTGCCAAAAGGCCTTCCGCTGGTAAAGTCCTCTCTGAGGTAAACAAACTTTTGAAAAATCCCGAAATAGGCTTTTTCACCGTCGAAAGTAGGAAAAAAGAGACCTTTTTTGGAAACCTTACGGAGGAGCAAATAAACTTTGTAAAGGATCCAAAGGACGTGGTCATTCTGAAAGGGATAGTTGGAAGCGGAAAAACGACATCCCTAGCCTATAAGGTTGCCTACGAAATAAAGGTCAAACACGAGGATCCTCAACACTTTCTCTTTTTAACCTTTACTGGAAAAGCGGTAAACCTCTTCAGGGCAACTCACGAGAAACTATTAGAGGAAGAGAATGTAAAGGACATTACCGCCTGCACCTTTCACCAGTTTGGTCAGATGGTTCTGAGGTACGGAATCGAAAGATTGGGCTTCTCTGAAGACTTCCGTGTGATTACAGACAAAGAGGCCGAGGACATCCTAAAGGCCTTTTTTTCTCTTTCTCCACAGGCGAAAACCGTGCTAAGAGAAATTAAATTGGCAAAGGCAAACCTCATCACTCCGGAACAATTGGAGGCCATGGCGGAATCAGAATGGACGAGGGAAGTAGCCTACTTTTATAAGAGGTACCAGGAAGAACTCAGAAGATCCAATTCCCTGGACTACGAAGATTTGATCTTATATGCGGTGGAGTTACTCAAAAAACACCCGGATATTAGAGAGGATGTCCAGGAACGATTTAAGTTCATAGTGATCGATGAGTTCCAGGATGTAAACAAGGCGCTCTTTGATCTGATCCTTCTCCTGAAAGGCCCCAACAACAAACTCTGGGTTGCAGGTGACGAGGATCAATCTATCTACGGGTTCCGTGGCGCATCCCCTGTTTATTTGCGGAGTCTTGAAGTAAAGTTTCCAGAAGCCTCAAAACACTCTCTCAGTGTGAATTTTAGAACGGCAAGGAAAATTGTGGAGGCAGGATTGAACCTTCTCAGCCACAGCAGGAAAAATAGCACTATGCGCACCCTCAATACTTTGGTACAAGAAGAGGGCAACGTTTCCATCTCCTACTTTGAGAATGAAGTAAAGGAGGCCCAATTTGTTGCCGAAAAAATAAACGAGCTTAAAGAGGAAGGGATAGACTACACCGAGATCGCCGTTATTTACCGCACCAATGAATATTCCAGGAGCATAGAGGACGCCTTGAAAAAATACGAGATACCCTATACCATACTGGAGGGAGAGAGTTTTTACGACCTACCGGAAATCAAAGTCGCCCTCGGATTTTTTAACCATTACCTTGGAAACTACACGGGCCAGAATATTGAGTCCCTTTTGAAACATTTTCTAAAATTTCCCTCGGATCTTGTAACGAGGGTAATCAAAAAATATGAAAAAAGTGGAAGTGTAGATGTCTCGACGGAAAGAGGAGAATTTTCTGTGAAATTAAAGGCATTAAATACGTTTCTCTCAAGACTTAAAAGGCAGGCCAATGGAGAAGAATTACCCCCAAAGGAGCCTCAGGAAATTTTAGAGGATATTATAGATTTTGGGCAAACTCAGGGATGGTTTTCGACAAAATCCATGGAAACTTTGCAGGAATTTTTGATCTCCCTACAAGACATGAAATTAAAAGACGTAAGGGATGTCTTCAATTACGTCTCCCTGATGCGGGAGGTTGGCGTATCGGCTACAAGGCATTACGGTGTTCTCTTACTCACTGCCCACAAGGCAAAAGGCCTTGAGTTTAATACTGTCTTTATAACCGGCCTTGTCGAAGGCTTCTTCCCCCTTGGTAAAAAAACTTTAAAACGCGAACATTTAGAGGAGGAGAGGAGGCTTCTTTACGTTGCACTCACCAGGGCCCAGAAGAACCTTTTCCTGACTTACCCTTTATACTATAAGAATGAGAAAAAGGAACCGTCGAGATTTATCTTAGAGCTTGTGAAAAGGAGATAGAATGATCCCGTTAAAAGACTTATATCCTTCCAGGAGATTCCCCATTTTAAATCTCGCCTTAATCCTTGCAAATGTGCTTGTTTTCTTCTATGAACTTACTTTGGGGCGGAACGTAGTACAATTTTTCTACCAATTTGGCTTCGTTCCTTACAACTTCACGCTTTATTTAGCAGGCCGAACTGAAACACACTACATTCTTCCCATCTTTACATCTATGTTCCTTCACGGTGGTTGGGCCCATATTATCGGTAATATGCTTTACCTCTATGTCTTTGGTGACAACGTTGAGGATACTTTCGGGAATATTGGCTATCTTTTGCTTTACATCTTATCAGGGGTGGCTGCGGTTTTCACCCAGTATCTAATTGTCCCCCTCTCAAAAATTCCAATGATTGGTGCCTCAGGTGCAATTTCTGGGGTACTTGGGGCCTACTTGGTGCTTTTCCCAAGAGCTAAGATCGTTTCTTTAGTACCAGACCCCTTCACCTTTGGACTCTTTTTCAGAATCGTACCAATCAACGCCTTCTATTATCTTTTTATATGGTTCCTTCTGCAGTTAATGCAAGGTGTGGCTACGCTGCCCTTTGCCGGTAAAATTGGGGGTACCGCCTTCTGGGCTCATATCGGCGGTTTCGCCTTTGGTGTGATTTACACCATTACCTATCTCTCATTCAAGGCTCACCGGCATAAGGAGATATAGAAGTTTAAATTCCGATTGATCCGCGGGACTTATCTTACAAGCCATCTTTGGCCCATAGAAGTTAAATACCACTACATCGCCAGGAATGTGCCTAATTATTTCGTGCAAGAATTTCACATTAAAGCCGATCCTGAGGTCCTCTCCTTTATATTCTCCGGTAATGTATTCCTTAGCCTTCCCACTCTCCGACAGTCCACTCAAGTAAGATCCTGATGGAGAGAGAGTCCACTCAACAACGGGGCTTCCAGAAGAAACTACTTCCTGGATCCTCTTCAAACTTCCGTCCATTTCTTTAACTGAGGTCCTGAAAACGAAGCCCTCTTCCCTGGGGATCACGTCTCTATACGGAGCGTAGGGCCCTTCAATGACCCTGGTCACGAGTTTAGATCTCTTGAAAGTAAAGGAGAATAGACCCTTGTCCTGCGCTAAAAGTACCTCATCTTCATCGGTATTTTCGATAAAATCAAAAACATCTTTACTCAAAATTGCCTCAAGTTTACTGTCACTTGCTTCGATCTTCTTTATGTAAAGCCCAAGCTTGTGGGCATCAGAGGCTACAATCCTCATTTCATCCGAGTCAACCTCAATTAAAATACCATTGAGGAATGGCCTTGGGTCGTCCTTAGCAGCGCAAAAACCGACTAAGGAGTAACCAGTGAGCAGTGCATCGGTACTGACCGTGACACTCTTTTGTTCACTAAACTCCTTCATTCTTGGAAATTCTTCCGGTGGCAAACTTGGAAAGGTATATTCACTCTTGTCCCATTTAATGGAAGAAACCCTATCTGCATATGAAATTTTAACGACAGGAACATCAAGAGTTGAAAGAATCCTCAAGATTGACCGCCCGGGAACGGTGAAAGCGACGTTTTCCACACTTTCCACAGGGAGGTATCCTCTTATGGAAAAGTCCATATTTGACGCATAAAGAAAGAGTTTGTTGTCCTTTATTTCGAAAAGAATATTGCCTAATATAGGTAGGGTGGCCCTCGAAGGTATCGCCGTTGAAACCTGCTGGATTAACTTCCGCAGATTTTCTTTATCCACAGTAATCTCCATAACTACCTCCTCTTTTTTAAAACATATTTTAAACAAGAAGCGATAATAGTAGCCCCCTTCAAATTGTGTAAAATTATAAAACTTACTGCGCTACCAGTAAAAACGCCTGTGGAAAAAGGTGTGGAAAACATCTTAGATTAGTTTGAGTTTCCTGTTGATTTCGTTAAGTAAAACTTCAATTTGTGGATCATCTTTCATCTGTTCAATTTTCTGGATGCTGTGAAGCACGGTAGTGTGGTCCTTTCCTCCGAAGTAGCTGCCTATAGCACTCAACGATAGTCCTATTACGTTTCTCGCTATGTACATTGCTATTTGTCTTGCAAGGACGACCTCTTTTTTTCTGGTTTTTGACTTGAGGTCGTAGGGTGTCAGTTTAAATTCCTGGGCTACAACTCTCAAAACTTCCTGCATAGTTACATTTGGTGTAGGTTTTATGAAGTTCGCAAGGAGCTCCTTCGCTTTGTCCAATGTAACGAGGCTTTTTGTAAGTGACATGTAAGCCTTGAGTATTTTTATCGCACCCTCTATAGACCTTACGTTATCCCTTATATTCTCTGCGATGAAAATAATCACCTCTTCAGAAAGCAGGATTTTTTCTTCTTCAACTTTTCTTTTTGTTATAGCGAGCCTCGTTTCAAAATCTGGCTTTCCTATCTCCGTTACCAGTCCCCACTGGAATCTGGATACAAGTCTCTCCTCTAAAGCATAAATTTGCTGGGGGGACCTGTCCGAGGTCATTACAATTTGTTTCTGCTTTTCGAACAAGTAATTGAAGGTGTGGAAGAGCTCTTCTTGCAAAATGTTTTTGTCCTGCAGAAATTGAATATCATCTATGAGCAAAATATCTACACTTCTGTATTTCTCTCGGAATTCCTTCATCCTTTTTCTCTGCAGTGAATCAATGAGTTCGTTCATAAGGTCCTCACAGCGGATAAGGGCTGCGCGAATCTTGGAGCCTTTAGAATATATAAAGTTCCCGATGGCATTGAGGAGATGGGTCTTCCCAAGGCCAACGCCGCCGTAGATGAAGAGGGGGTTGTATTCCTGTCCGGGGTTTTGTGCCACCCGTGTAGCCGCATGGTAGGCCATTTCATTGGATTTTCCCACTATAAAGCTGTCAAAGGTGAACCTCGGGTTAAGTGGGTACTTAGGCGAGAATATCACCCTTTTAGAGGATGGCGCCTCTTCAACGGTTTCTTCTATTTCCTTGGCCTTTGGAGTAAAGATTATGTTAAGGTTTTTACCCAGCTCTTTGAGTATATCATTAATAACTCTCCTGTAGTTAGACTCTATCCACTCTATCCAGAAGCTATTGGGTGCCTCAACAATAAGCCTGTCTCCCGTGTAACCAACACCAACGGTTTTAACGAACCAGGTATTAAAGGAACTTTCAGGTAAACGAGTTTTTAATATTTCGAGGATATCAGACCAAATTTCCTTTGCCTTCTCTTCGTTTTCCCTCACAGAAAGTTTCTCCATATGCCACTCCTTTTAACAAATATTCAGAAACTGAGTTTTTGTGGTAGAAATATTTATAAAGTTTTCCACATACAGAGTGTGGATTTTCTGTAGATAACTTTCTAACTCCTTAGAGCTACGCATGTTAAATAAACCCTTGCGTTTCAAACACTTATAAAAAAATAAACCTTTCATCCTGTTGAGAATATAAGGGGCCATTTTCAGATGGTCAAGTTCCTTCTTTTTTCTCACCTTTTGACGAGTTTTTCCAGCGTTTGTAATCTTCTAAGTCGTCCCTTACTGAGGCCAAAACGAATCCAAGTACTGCAAGGTCGTCGAACAATCCAAAGGGCAGACTAAGGTCTGGAATGAGATCGAGGGGATTTATAAGGTAAAGGAGGGCAAAGACTATTAAGGCAATAGTTCTCCAGGGAACCACTTTATACTCGTCATTCCAGTAATCCTTTATGAGTGAAATTAAAAGGCTTAAGTCTTCTTTGATTCCCTTTTGGAGTTTCCCTTCCAGTTCTTTTACGCGGTTCTTAATTACTTCCTCGTTTTTTACAACCTTTTCCACATCTTCTTTTTTAACCCTTTCGCTCCCCTTCTTTATAAAATCTTCAACCATACTAAGCCCCCTTTCCCTTTACCCTTACGAGGATATAGAGGATTAGAATAATGTAAAGGATGGAAAAAACCAAAAGCGAAGCGGGATTGTGAACATTTAAGCTGTTACCCGGGAGATTACTGAGACGATGCGAGGAGTCGAGCATAAACCTTGATAAAATAAAGGCACAATTTCTAAAGGGTATCCAGAGAGGCAGCCCTGTCGCAAGAAAGAAGAGGGTGAAAAAGGATTCAAAGATGATAAGGAAGGTCACAGGGATAAGGAAGAGGTTGGAAAAGATGCAGGCTAAGGAAACCTTTCCGAAAAACATTACTTGAAGAGGGAGAGTAAAGAGCAGGGGGACAAGGACTGACACAAGATAATTTTCGATATTATAGGTCCATTTTCCCTTTGGAATTTTTACTGAGAATATCTCTGAAAGGGAAAGAAAACCTAAAATTGCGAAGTAGGACATCAGAAAGGAAGGGTCCTTAAGCCACTGGGGCTTGAAGAAAATTGATAAGGAGAAGGCAATACCCCAGATGTTCAATGCCCTTACCTTTCTCCCTATTATGCTACTTAAATTTAAGAGTAGAAGAAACCAAAAAGCTCTGAGGCAAGGGGCTAAGGGGCCAAGGGAAAAGGTGTAAAGGCCTCCAAAGAGAGAGGCAAAAATCTTAGATATCGTATCATTTCTGAAAATAAACATAAAAAGTGTATTGAATAGGAGGAAAAGGAAGCCAAGGTGGAGGCCGGATATGGCCAAGAGGTGTGCTACCCCAGCTTTTCTAAAGTTTTCGACGGTCTCTTTGCTCATGCCTTTCCGATCACCTGTTAAAAGGGCTTTTATGAGCACCCCCTCTTCATAAAGGCCGAAAGCCTGCATATGGTAGAAATTCAACCGATTGTGGATTTTATCAAAGAGATTCTTACTATCTTCAATAAATTCAACATAGATAGGCAAAAGGGTATTAATGTTACTTTTGTATATGCCCTTAACTTCCAAGAGGGTACCCTGTTTGAATCCCGGCATCGAGGTTTTTAGCTCTAACGGAGTGCCGCTCAGTTTCAGGATGCTTTCGTTAAATAACCTGAAGTTACCTGAAATTGTCTTGTTGTCGAGTTCTTTAAGTGTAACCTGTAGTTTTTGGTAGGGAATACCCCTTAAAAATCCGATGCAGGCGAAAAGGGCAAGAATTAAAAGGTCGATGTTTCTTAGTGTGACGGAAACAGCTAATAAGAAGGCTAAAAGGGCAATAAAAGGAACAGGCTTGGAAGAAAGTAACATCCCCAGCCCCATGGCTATTGCGATATAAAACCACGGGGCTGAGGATGGCTTTGCCTTATTCAACCTTGATTATTTTATAGTTTCCTGAGTAGTTTTCTTTGTACGATTCCACTTTCAAGATGTAGATACCTGCGGGAATAGCTCCTGTATCAATTGTTACCCTCCCCTCGTAGGGTTTTATCTCTCTGAGGTAAACGATCCTTCCCATCGGGTCGTAAAGTATGGCCTTACCGCCTTCCTGGAAGTTCTTGACCTCTAAGGTTAGGCTGGTTTTTGTAATAGGATTCTTCAAAGTCGCCACAGGTTTTGAGGCCTCGTTCACAGGGGTAGGAGTCGCACTGTCGGTGGTAAACTTGATAAACCGGCCTGAAGTAATGGTAGCAATAGAAGGGTCGTATTGTTGATTGTAATAGCATTGAAGGCCAGTATTGTGAGAGGAAGACTCAATCCCGATGGTGGCATTCATGTTTTGCGGCACATATTGATAAACGAAAATTATTTCGCCATCCCCTGTCCGGGTTTGATAGTAAAGAGGGTCTCGCAGAATCACCTCAAAGGTGGCCGTTTGTGACAGCCCCCAGATTTTTACGTCTTTCCACATAATGGTAAACTGGTGGGCGACAGGATCATAATAGTAGTAGATGTCGCCACTGGTGTACGGATCAAGGTCTGTAAAGAATGGTGCGATAAGGGCTGGGGGATTGTTGGGATCAGGAATTGGCCTGTTCTGGTAGGTATTATTTGAGGTCGATCCCATTGCAATCCAACCATTGGTACAAACGGAAACTATGTTGTAATTTGTTCCGTAGTACTTGAAGGTAAAGGGGAGAGTAAGTTGAGTAGTAGCATCGTCTGAATTTGAGATCTGCGAGATGATAGTGCCGATGGTAGAGATGTCTGTGAAGGTAAAGGATTCGAATTCGGAGTAGGAACTGTCCATAATATCATAGGCGTAATATCCGTAAGCATCGGGTCCAAGATATACCGATACTGTCCTTTGATTTATCTTCAAAGGCAAGCTGTAAGAGAAGTTCTGGCCATCAGCCTTTACATTAAGGTTTACAGTAAAGGTGTAATCATATGGAAGGTTTGATGAGGTGTTAAAAGTGAAGTAGGTTGGAACGGTGGCATTTGGAGCAATGTTTGATAGAACAATACTATCTTCTACGAAATTCACGTAGGGGTCCTGGAGTTGAGGTTTTATCACCAAGGTTCCTACGGTGTTAGGAGAATTGTTTTTGAAGGTTAAATTGAGCTTCCCCGTTTCCCCTGCATTCACGATGCCATCGCCATTACCGTAATATTCTGAAACGCTGTAGGCAATAAGGCTTATGTCTGGAAGCGTCTTTACCACGACAGCATCGAGGTCGTATCCACATTTGCGCACTGTATTAGAGCCATCACCGTCGTCTTCAATCTTTAAATATCTGAAGGTATTCCCCCCTGCATAAATAGCTGCGTTTCCATAGTAAATGTTACCAATTTGGCTCCAGGGACCGTAAGGGGAGTTTGAATAGTAGATTTTAAAACCTTCATTAGGAGTACCATCGTTGCCTTCATAAACGTAAATGGTATCTGCCTTTACACTTCTCCCAAGATCGAATATGGCATAACCGCCAACTCCCATACTGTAGAATTTCCCATCAGGGTCTCCAAGGGCATAGTGAGTCATAAAGGTATCAGAAGTTAGTACGGTATTGCTTGCATTGATGTAAATAATCTCTGGTTTAAATAAAGAGATTTTTTCGTCGCTTCTCGGCGAGAGGTAAACGGTAACCCAGGTAAGAGTATCCTGCTGGACCGTGATTCCGGTTAAGGTTTTTGGTTGATAGCCGGGGGCTTCCACTTTAATTGAGTAGGTCCCGGGTAAAAGGGGCCTTATGAAGTCACCGGTGTTCTGATCGGTCCAGATAGGCCAATCAACGGGAAGGATGGTAATCCTTGCGAGTTTTATGGTGTCTGCCCTTAGGGAGTCTATAACGACACCGCCTATGCCCTGGCCCAGTTTTCGTACCAAGAAGTTCATCGCCGGTCTATTGTTATTAAAGATGGGAACTATCTGGCTGGTATCAGGAATATAATCATTGGAAAGTTCGATGGTCCAGTCGATGTCACCATTTATCCCATAGGAATAGTCGTTAAGGTCACCTAAGGTTTGATACCAATCGTAACCTTCCGTTACAGGATATCCTGTAATATTTCCGTACTGCTGGGAATAATTTTGAACCATTCCGTTATAGCGGTCATCAGCACACCTTACAGGAGTATAATTCCAGATGTAGTTAACATAAATTGCACCGGAATGGAAGGAGATGCTGAGATTAAAATTCCTCGTCTTTGAAAATTCGTGTACTGCCCTGGATTCGGGCTGGTCATAGGGGGCACTTCCACTGTTGTTTTTAATATAGCCGAAGTTCCTGTTAAGGTCAACTCCGTTGGCATTGTACCTTGTTTGACTAACGTATCCGTCAGGGTTGAGGATTGGAATTATGTATATTTCCCGGTTGTTTACCATGTTCCTCACGGTGTCATTTGAAGCATAGCTTTGAAGGAGGTATTTGGCGTAAAGGTAAGAAACCTCAGCACCTATCCATTCGTTACCGTGAATGGCTCCAGCAATCCTAATTTTTGGCTCTTTCTCGTTAGTCCTTGGATTGTCTGAAATTTTAAGACAGAGAATAGGGCGACCTTGCACGCTGAACCCGATGGTGTCCAGTTTCGCGATGTTTGAGTAGGTCGTAGCAAGGTTTGTAAGATCCGCTTTCATTTGGTCGTAGGTGTGATAAGTTGACTTGCCGCTATAGTAAAGTTTCTTTTTAAGGGTAAGGTCTTCGATGATTGTGTAAGGAATTTTCATTGAGTTCAACTTCTCCAGCTCTTCGTCTTCTATGAGAATTGCGACACCCTTTTCCGTTGGTCTTGCGAATTCGGCTGTTTTAAAGTTCTTTTCTAGTTCCCTCCACTCCTCCTTTCTTATTGGTATTTCAACTACCTTTTCTGCCCGGAGGGCAGCGGGGAAAGTGGAGAGTAAGGCGATGATGAACAGATTCTTTAAAATTTTGCCCATTTTACCACTCCTTTTCTATTAATTATAATCCTATTTATTTGGAAATTTTATCCTCGCCCTATGCGAAAAATTTTTCTACACAAACTACCTGTTGAATGGGACGGGGGTAGCTTTTATCATTAAAGCACTATGAAAGATGTGGTTTCTTGTCATAGTTTATCTGTTTTAAACAAATTTCTGGAGCATATGCTCCCTTCTATCCCTGCTGATTTTGCTTCCGCTTATGACCTTGGTAGGGTCTTAAAAGAAAAGTTAGAAACTCTTCTGGCTTCTTCAGGGGGTAGCACAATCCTACGGGCAATTTCTCTTTGCGACGAAGATAAAAGGGGTAACTTTAATTACATTGCCTCCGAAGATGGAGTTATAGTGTTTTACATACCTATTTCTAACTCAACAAAATTTTTAAGGATTGCCGTTGATTGCGATCCATCAAATTTATCTGAGCTATCCATCCTTTCAATTTCTTTAACCCTTGCCTTAAAGGAGCTGATGTCAGAAGTAAAGGGTTCGAAAAAATCCGATTATATAGTTGGGATCCCTAACGAGGTTGTTTTAAAGATTAAGAGGGCTGCAACTTCAAATTTACCCATTCTTATCCTGGGAGAAACAGGTGTGGGAAAAGAGGTGGTCGCGGAAGTTATCCATAAATGGTCTGGTCGTAAAGGGCCTTTTGTGGTGGTGAATTGTAGTGCGATACCACACGGCCTCTTTGAAAATGAACTTTTCGGTCACGAACCCAATTCCTTTACGGGTTCCTCCAAAACAGGACTTCAGGGCAAAATTGAACTTGCCAACGGTGGAACTCTTTTTCTTGACGAAATTGGAGAAATTTCACTTTATTCTCAAGCCAAGCTATTACGGGTCATAGAAAGGGGTGAATTCTGGAAGCTGGGTGCTGTGAGACCGACAAAGGTCGACGTTAAATTTATTGCTGCAACCAATAGACCCTTGAGGGAGTTTGTGAATAAGGGAAGGTTTAGAAAGGACCTTTATTACAGGCTTAAAGGGATGGAAATCGTAATCCCACCTTTGAGGGAGAGGAAGGAATTGATTGAAGAGCTTGTGAATGCTTTTCTTAAAGATTTTTCAGGGGGTAGGGTTTATTTTACTGGTGAGGCTATGCGAATTTTAAAAGAATACAACTGGCCTGGTAATGTAAGAGAGCTTAAGTATTTTGTTCAGTACATTGTGGATGAGGTGAAAGAAGGCGCCGTCCCCATTAATAAAATCAAGTCAGCGCTGAGTCTGGAAAAACCTGTTTGCCCTTACTTAGAGGCAAAGAGGAATTTTGACAGGAATTACATTTTAAGCGCCCTTGAATTTAATGAATGGAATATTACAAAAACGGCACAGCAACTTGGAATGTCGAGACGCTGGCTTCAACTGAAATTAAAGGAAATTAGCCTTAGAGACCCCAATGAATTTACTACAACATAGGTGTCAAAAATCTGAACACTGAACTTTCCTTTATTTAAGCCAATTTTTGCTTATTGCCTTTTTAAACTGTTAAGATTTTTGACACCTATCTTTACCCTTTCTCTTTAAGATCCTTGATTTTACATAGTTTTTCGAGGGTCGGGGTTTTGGCACAAAATTCGCAGTATAAGTTGCAAAAGGGGGTAACATGATAAAGAAGTTGACCTTGGTACTCGGGATCCTCATAGCAACGGGCCTTATGGCCCAAACAACCATATTTTCTGATAACATGACGAACTTCCCCACAGGATGGACCACCTATTCAAACTCATCAAGCCACAAGTGGACAAAGGTTTCATCCAGGTACAATTCTGCATCCTATTCTGCCAAGTGCACTCCTTACGTAACTTACGGCAATAACGTTACAGATTATTTCTACAGAAGCGTTAGTCTTTCTTCTTATTCTTCGGCCACTCTTACTTTTTACTACTGGATGGATACGGAATCGGGTTACGACTTCCTCTATGTTGATTATTACAACGGTTCATCCTGGGTTACCGCCTGGTCAAAGAGCGGTAGGTACAGATACTGGCAGCAGGCAAGTGTTTCCATACCGACCAGTGCAACCCGGATTCGGTTCAGATTTTACTCTGATGGAAGTGTAACAGATACAGGTGTTTATGTAGATGATATAGTTTTGACTGCATCTGGAAGCAATGGCGGAGGCGGTGGAACCACTCCGACAACGAAGGAATGGACCATAATGGTCTATATGAATGCCGACAACGACCTCGAAACTTATGGTATTCAAGACCTTAACGAAATGGAATACGGAGGCGGTTCAAATTCCTACAGAAATGTAGTGGTACAGATTGACAGAATTTCAGGTTATAACACATCTAATGGTAACTGGACAACATGCAGAAGGTATTATGTAACCAACGATGCATCTAACTCTTCTACCATCGTTTCTACCTTAATTCAGGACATTGGTGAAGTTGATATGGGTAACCCCAATACCCTTGTCTCCTTCGCTCAGTGGGCAATACAGAATTACCCTGCCAACAAGTACTTCCTCGTTCTTTGGGACCATGGTGATGGCTGGTATAAGAGCGGTGAAGATTCTCCTCTCTTCAAGGGTGTGAGTGTCGATATGTCTTCCTCCAATTCCGAGATTAATGTTTACAACGGCGAACTTGCTAATGCCCTTTCATCTATTAAGAGCTACCTTGGTAGGAACCTTGACATTATTGGTTTCGATGCATGCCTTATGGGTATGATTGAAGTGATGGATGTTTGCAGGAACTATGCTAATTACTTTGTTGGTTCAGAAGAAACTGAGGCAGCAACAGGTTGGTACTATACCAGCTTTCTTAACACAATGAACAGCAATCCTACCATTTCACCTGCTGACCTGGCAAAGGCAGTAGTGAATGCAGCTACAGGCCTTTCCACCCTTGCCTCTATTGATTTGACAAAGGTAGGGACTGTTGTCTCCTATCTCAACACCTTTGCCCAGAAACTTATAAATGCCAGGAATCAGGGCTATGGAAGTGCAATTTCCACTGCAAGGAGCAACTCTAAGTCTTTCTACATTTCTGATCACATCGACCTTTATATGTTTGCCAACAACATTTACAATAATACTTCATTGCCTTCTACTTTAAGAACAGCGGCAAGAAACGTTATGAGTGCCATTACCAGTGCACTCTTGAATTACAAGAATGCTTACTCCTATTCATCCTGCAGAGGCTTCGCAATTTACTATCCTGCCTCTACATCCAGCTACAATACCAATTACAACTACCTGCCTATCGCATCCTCTACCAAGTGGGATGACTTCATTAAGGGTGCCACTTCCGTTTCGCCCGAACCTAACAATGATAACGTAGCTGCTGAGGGCAGAATGGGTGCTGTAACCTACTTTAAGGTGGTTTCCAACGTTTCTTCTGGTCCAGTGTACTTCAGATATGCTCTCTCTAAGCCCACCAGAGTCTCTCTCAAGGTTTACAACTCCCTTGGCCAGCTCGTGAAGGTTGTAACCTCTGAATATCAAGAGCCCGGTGAATACAATGTGAAGATTGATTCCGGCCTTGAAAGAGGCGGAATTTACTATTACCAGTTCTCCACTGACAGCGAGACAAGATCTGGTAAGTTTGTCGTGACAAGGTAATGGCTAAAAGAAATGTAAATTCAAGGGCCCCCGAAAGGGGGCCTTTTTTTGAAATCTAAAGGAGGTTTCCATGAGGTTTTTAAAAATATTTCTACCATTAGCCTTTGTTTTTCTTTTTGTCTTTACTTCCTGTCAGAAAGTAGACCTTGAAAATCAGATGAGCGAAGAATCTAAGGCTATAGCTGTTTTTGACAATGGAGAAATCGTTGTAAAACTCCCTGTTACCGTTAAGGAGAGCGATGTTTTTGTGGAAAAGAACGAAAAAGGAATTATTAATACAAAGATAATAAATGGCGTTCGTGTTTCGCCTTCCTACAAGCTGGTTTTTCCGGCTTCGACCTATGTAAATTTGAAGAATGAGGATGACATTGTGATTGGATTAAGGGCAAAAGATTTTGTTGATGGTTATGACTTCTTTTATGTCACCTTTAACGGGAATATCGAATTCCCATGGATCGGCAAGGCTATAAAGAATGAGGAAGAGGATATTGTTTACTTCAAAATAAGAGGTATGCTTCTCAAAGAGTTTTTGAAGGGTCAAAAGTTCGATAAGTTGGTAATTGAGTTTAACCTGGTTAGAAATCCAGATTACCAGAAAAAAGTTTTTGAAAGCAGATTTTATCTGCTAAAATGTCAGAATGGGGTATTTACTATGACCCAAAATGTTACCCCACCTCCCGCAGGACAAAGACCGGTAATTATCATTCATGGCTGGCAACTTCCTTCCTGGAGTGAAGATTATGAATCCTACGTGAGGGGTGTTTCTGAAGGAATAGTGAAATATCTCACTTCTTTAGGCCTTGAGAATAAATATGAGTTTTATGGCTTTGCTTACGACCCGGATTACGATATTTACTACTATTCTGCTCCCGCCCTTGCCCAATATATTTCGAGATACTTTGGCTCCTCCGATTCCATAATTTTAATTGCCCACTCCATGGGTGGTATAGTGGCAAGGGTTTACAACAAGTATTATCGCAATAAGCCTGTAAAAACTATTATTACTCTTGGCACTCCACATCATGGGACACCTTTTGCCAATTTGATCTTTGGTGGTTATGTGGTTCCCTTTGTGGTTCCTATAAACCCCTGGCTAAAGTGGGATAATCTATACTGGACATGGGCTATGTATGTTCACTTCTATCTTTTCGATGGTAATCCTTACCTTGATGCACTGAACTATAATTATCCGAACTGGGCAAGGTTACATGCCTTTTCTGGATATTCAATTTCCTCTTCCCATCCATTCTATTATGTTTCGGGTGATGGTCTTCTAAGGTTTATGGGCTTTGGTGATAACGATGGTCTTATTCCTCTTTCTTCTGCGAGGGCAGACAATTACTCCCCCATCAGATGGTACTTCTATGACACTGACCATTCGGAATTGACCTCAAAATCGACGGTTCTTAGTACCATTTACAACATTGTGAAGTAGGTTGATACTCGAATGCTTAGTAGACTGAAGGGGGCAGTATGCTGCCCCCTTTTTATTTTGTAAGGCCTTTCTTTTAAGTTTATGAGTTTTCTTCTTGCCTTTAATTTAGCGAATTTTGAGCGTAGTTATTCTACCTTTTGAATTTTTCACACTTATTACTCAGCCTCGGGTGTCGTACTTCCTCAAAATTAGGTCTACTTGAACTTTTTTCTATTGTAGTTCTGATGCCCATTCGGGCCTCCTTTTCTTGTTGTAAGCCCCTGCCAAGCCCGCTTTGTAGTTTTATTATCGCTTGCGTTAATTTTACTATCTTTATGTTATCCCTCAAACCCACAAACCTTCTTTTTACTTCTTCACTTACACCTTCTGCTCTTAAGACCCTGTTTAGAGGTGTGTCTATCTCATACCTCTTTATTTTTTTCCCGTTTATCCTGTGTTTCTCCGCCACCTTCATTTGCGGTACTATTAAGTTATGCCTTATGGTAACAAGCTTCATCAACTTCCTCAATATCCTGTATTCTTCCTCCGTGTCATACCTTCTCCACCCCGTATATTGCCTTACCAAACTCCAGTTCTTACTCTCTACATAGGGTGCATCATTCTTCCTGTATGGCCTCGACCTCACAAATCCTATACCACTCTCCTGGCAAAACCTGAACAAGTGGCTGTTTATGAACTCACTCCCATTGTCCGTATGGATCCTCTTTATCTTAACAGGAAAATGCTTTATGACCTCCTTTAACGCATTTACCGTCCATACCATCGCCTTGTTCCTTAAAGGTATAAGCTCTGTCCAGCCTGTGGTGATTTCTGTCACCGTTAAGGTGTATATGAATTCGCCATAACCACTCTCACCACAATTGTGAACTAAGTCTATCTCCACTTCCCCTACCTCCTTTTTCTTATCAAACCAGCTCTCAACCTGGATAGACCTCTTTAGTTTTGTGCTGAAAGGATTGCCTCTCCTCTGGTTTTTAAGCTCCATCACCCTCCTGTATTTCTTTAATAACCTGTCTTGGCTTAAGCTTAAATCCGTCTTATCTTGTAAATTTTTTCCTCTGTGTCAAATAGATGGCCAAGCTATTTGTAAATCTTATCCCAGTTTATCTTTATGTAGGCCTCAAGGTGCTTTGAGGATACAAAGCCACTGGACTTCCAAATCTCAAAAAGGGGTTTTTCTATTTCCTTGCCTTCCTGTATATAGGTGCGTTTTTGGCAATGATTGAATATCTTTCTTCCATGTTATCCACTTTTATCATGACCATACTGCATTTCTCCTTGTTTGAAGAATATAAAGAATGCAGTATGGTCGCTGTTTTATTATTTTGTTATTTTTGATGAAACAATCCCATTTCGAATAGTTTAATTTTGAGGAACGCCGGATGTTTGACTTTTCGACCACACCATACTATAATATTTAAGCTTTCAGATGTTCTTTGAAAACAGGGCAAGAAGGTTGGGTGGTTAGCGAGCAAGTGATCAAATCTTCCTATGGAGGGTTTGATCCTGGCTCAGGGCTAACGCTGGCAGCGTGTCTTAGCCATGCAAGTCGAGCGGGCCTGTGGGGCAACCTGCAGGTCAGCGGCGGACGGCGGAGTAACACGTAGCTAACCTACCCCCTGGACGGGGATAACCACCCGAAAGGGTGGCTAATACCCGATGTAGTCCCTATCTGAGATGGTAGGGATGAAAGGTGGGCCTCTGCGGAAGCAAGCTCATGCCAGGGGAGGGGGCTGCGGCCTATCAGGTAGTTGGTGGGGTAAAGGCCCACCAAGCCTATGACGGGTAGCCGGCCTGAGAGGGTGACCGGCCCGAGGGACACTGAGACACGGGTCCCACTCCTACGGGAGGCAGCAGGCTAGAAAATTGGGCAATGGGGGAAACCCTGACCCAGTGACGCCGCGTGCAGGAAGAAGCCCTTCGGGGTGTAAACTGCTGTCGTGCGGGACGAAGGGCCCATAGGCGAACAGTCTATGGGCTTGACGGTACCGCAGGAGGAAGCCCAGGCTAACCTCGTGCCAGCAGCCGCGGTAATACGGGGTGGGCGAGCGTTGCCCGGAATTACTGGGTTTAAAGGGGGTGTAGGCGGTCCGGAGAGTCAGGTGTGTAATCCAACCGCTCAACGGTTGGGCTGCACCTGATACTTCCGGGCTAGAGGGCGGTAGAGGAGAGCGGAACTCCCGGTGTAGCGGTGAAA
>QGLW01000019.1_pt1 | contig 61305 bp, 86 predicted proteins | sample 1725341 | NCBI WGS metagenome assembly QGLW01 (sample SAMN05439265, study PRJNA331180) | Hot springs metagenome, whole genome shotgun sequencing project. | isolation source: microbial mat of Apron and Channel Facies of Mammoth Hot Springs | place: USA: Wyoming, Yellowstone National Park | collected... | reverse complement strand
TGCTCTTTTAATAACTGAGTTTGCTCCTTTAAGATTTCATTTTGTTTTTTCAAATTTTCAACTAAAGCTTCATACTCCTGAACCTCTTGCTCTAATACCCGCTTCTGTTTCAATTCTACGACTATCTGCTTAGCTTGCTCCTCAGAAAAACAAATATCAGAAGCATATACTTGGCTTGCGAAAACTAAACAAATTAATAAGCTATTTAATAACCGCACCATCATAATGCAAAAAGTTTACCATTGCGTTTTTCTATTTCAAATTGTTTTTCGATCTCAAAAATACTTAAGTCGGGTTGAAACGTTCTATAAGTTTTTCTCTCCATTTCTTTTATCTTTTCCCAAAGCTCGGGATAATAAGTGTAAATAGCTTTCAATTTATCAATTCCTGCAAGTGGACAACAATAACATGAAGACCGTGACATTTTGTTATATATACCACCAAAATCAAAACCTTTTTTATAACAATACTCGAGGGCTTGCTTTTCTGTTATCTTCCATTCTACAAGAGGATATCTATAATGTTCTTTAGGCTTTGCTCTTCTCCTTTCATCATACGCAATTCCAATGTAAATAATGTAATCATCTTTTAATGAATTTAAAAAGCGTTTTGTTAAATCTCTTTTTTTAGCTGTGCACCATCGAGAATGAATTGATGGAAAACTATACCCTTTCTTATCTGTATTTTTACCACGCCGTTTCTGATGCTCAAAACAATAATAATCAAAATCAAATTTTAGCCGTGTAATTTTCAAAGGTGCAATATATTTTTCAAGTTTTTCTAAATGTTCATATACCTCAGGAAACTCTTTAGTCGTATCTACAAATATAACATAATCTATTTGCATGCCTCTTTCTAACATCATCAGTAACAGTGCTGTGCTGTCTTTACCACCTGAGAGGCTTACTACATGCTTCATCTTACCACCGCATCATAACCCAACTCTTTAAATTCTTTTATCAATTCATCAGCTGTTTTGGGCTTCTGTATCTGCTCCCGTTTTTTCTTTAAAATTACAATTCTTTTTTCCCTTAAAACTTGCTCTTTCTGTAAACTCTTTAATTGCTCCTGTAATCGCTGTATCTGTTCTTCCTTCTGTTTAATCATCTGCTCCTGCTGTTGTAATGCTTGCTTCAAAATTGCATTCTCTTTATAACCTCGCCAAACGAGAAAAATTAAACTAAACAGCAAAATTAACCCAAGGAAAATAAAAAGTATCTTTTTCAATTTATCTTTCAAACTCAATCTTTCTGTTCTTCCTTCTGCTTAATCATTTGTTCTTGTTGCTACCCGCCCCTTCATAGGCTAAGGCTTCCCGCTTCATTGCGGGCTTACTATTCCCTATCCCTACCTCTAAATAGAGACTCGGGATTACTTTTGTAAATTAAATCAAACAGTTTACCAATAACTGTATGCACGCTCAATTATCCCGTTCCGATATTTTATTCCTTTTTTCCAAACTTTAAACCCATAGTTATAATTAATATCACAATTTGTCCGCCACTGCAAACATTTTCCTTTCTGCTTCCAAACACAAATATTCTCTACAAATTTCTTATTACACAAATCAAACGCCTCTTCCCACAAACAATTAACTCGCATTGCTTCCCTATTTACCTTCCAGCATGAGCGATTATAACACTGATATACACACCAAAGTTTCTTACACTGCACTTGATCAATTAACTGCCTTATCAAATATGCTTGAGCTAAAAAATGGTCTATATGTCCTTTTATTTTCCAGTTCGGAAACTCTTCGCTCAACCAAGGCAAAAATTGTTCAGTCAATTGAGCATAACCTATTGAGCCCCATCCATCAAAAGAAGTCCGCCATATACAGTTAGTCTCCGCTTCTATCTGCCCCAAATTATACCAATATGGATAATCTAAGCCTAATATAAACTCAGAGGCTTGCCTCACCTTAGGCATTAACTTATAACATTCCGAGGCATTAGCCACTTGCAACAATCCAAGAACTACCCAGCAAAATAGCAAGATAATAAATCCTCTTAGCCCACTCATCGCTCTCCCAATCTATATGACCTATTCTAATTAATCTTGTTAAATAAGTAAACACATACCACAAAGACAAAAGAAACACCTTCTTAAACACAAACTGAAAAGGCTCATAAAACATTCCTATCAGTCCCGTAATAAAAAAGACAATTCCCATCAAAATTATTACCCAATGCCAACCAAATTGCTTCCAATATCCATTCATATGCTCCCCCTAAGATTTTCCTTGAGTCACTAATTTAATCAACAAATCAATTTTTTCGTCTATCTTTTTATTAATTTTATCCAATGCTATTTCTAATTTCTCTTCAATCTTTTCTAATCGTTCATACATCCTACTAAGCTCATCATCAAACATATCCATTCTTTGCTTACAAACTTCTCTTACACCATTTTGACTTTTTAACCCACCCAACCAATCCCAAACTATTTTAAATAATATACCAAAACATCCAGCAATAAATAAATAAATTATTGTCTCTGGGGTCACTTCTTTCCCCTTTTCTTTTTATTAATCCACTTACCGCCGGATCTTTTGACCCAGCCTGTTGATTTAGCACATATAGCGTAAGCCTGAGATTTTGTGTAGCCTTTTTGCATTACCTTCTTCACACAATCATCAAGTTGTTTAGGCATCCTTATGCCCCTCCTACTTGTCCTTCCTCCTTCTTAATGCAAATCCGAACATCTGCACCATGCTACCATCCTCTAACGTCTTCGGTCTCCACCCAATATACCCCTCCACCCTCTTCCCTTTATAACTGAAAAATGGTAAAACCAAATTCCAACTCCTCTTACTATGCCAAACCCTCCACTCAGAAGGATACTTAAATGTCCCTATTATTCGTGTGTCAAAATTATGAAGAGGGTTCCTTACAAAAAACCACATAAACTCTCTCAAATTCTCATTCCTACCTGGCATAAACCAATCAGGTGGCTCAGGATCCTCATCATTACCAAATATCGCCCAAAGTAACTTACTACTTTGCAAAATCTTTTTCACTAACGCCATGCCTACGCACCCATAAACCTGAAAATACCCTTCCCCGCCACATATACATCCCCTACTTGTATCTCAACATTTGCACTCACTTTCAAAAGCTTAACTTCAGTCCTTTGCTTGGTCACTTGTTGCCCATCAACCTCAAACGTATATGTATCAGGTAATTGACTTAAATCAACTATATCTAACACCTCCCTCACTTTACCATCATACACAACCGCTACCTTCATTCTACCTCACCTCCTCTATAATACTTCTACACCACTCATGTCCGCTACTTGCTCTATACTTTCAATATTCGTCACATCATGTTGTCTATAAAATCCCACCCCATACTCATACAAATCATCCCTTGAACCAACTTCAGTTATCACATGCAACTCACAATCACTTTTTCTTATTAGATTACCTTGCTCATCAACTCCTATCACTGCCAAATCTGGTATCTTATCTATATCCTCAACCTCTATTACATTCACCGTTACACTATTTTTTACAAAAGCTACTCGAGGCATAAGTTAACCTCCCTATTCATAATATAAGATTTCAAGATAACCTGAACTACCAGCACCACCATTAGCACCTTTACCACCACCTCCTCCTCCAGCACCATAACCACCACCATTACTACCAGCACTACCAGGAGCACCACCATTACCACCAGCACCGTAATAACTGCCCCCACCACCCCCTCCACCTCCAATACCACCACCAGCACCACCAAAAAAGCGTCCTAAAAACACACCTCCACCACCAGCAGCAGCACCAGCAGTACCTCCAGGACCACCACCAGCACCAGTTAAAAACACCGCACCACTACCACCACCACCCATAACACCACCATTACCACCAGCACCACCATTACCACCAATACCACCATAATTACCTCCTCCACCACCACCAGCACCAGCAAACAACATCAATAATGTTCCTGAAACGCTCCCACTTATAATTGTATTACCACCATTACCACCATTACCACCAGCACTACCACCAGCACCACCAGCACCAATCGTTACAGTTAAAATTTCCCCAGGAACTACTTTAATAGGAGCCCCCACATAAACAAGACCACCTCCACCTCCACCACCACCACCAGCACCACTACCAGCACCACCACCACCACCACCAGCTACTCCAGTCACCCAAATCTCTTCTACACCAGCTGGCACCGTCCATGTCCCTGAACTTGTAAAACTGACTATCCTCGGTTTCCTTCCAACTGAAGGTATCCAACCTGCATCTAACTTCCCGTCAGTTCCAGCTACTGGTATTGTATTAGCTTGAGGAGTTTGACTTGCATGAAAACTATCCAACTTATCCGCATCTAATCCACTCCCACTACCCTGGGGACTTATCGTAGTCGGTGACTGACTTCCAGTATGATTAGCTCTATTTAAATAATAAGCACCTTCCTGCCCATCCAATTTATCACTATCTAATCCACTTCCACTACCTTGGGGAGTTATACTACTCGGTGGCTGTGTTCCTATATGATTTGCTCTATGCAAATAATAACTACCTTCCTGCCCATCCAATTTATCACTATCTAATCCACTTCCACTACCTTGGGGACTTATTGTATTCGGCGGCTGGATCCCAGTATGATTAGCCCTGTCTAAATAATAACTTCCATCTTGACTATTCAATTTTAGAGCATTTACTGCATCCCATACTATTATCTGAACATCACTTAAACTAAAACTAAAAGTATCCTTCTGAACAACTATATCAAATAACTGACCATAACTATAATCGTTACTGTCAAGCCAAAATACTACTGAACCATCTACTGTCGAACTCACTTGTGGCAGTGTATTACTACCCTGACTACTTGTCCTTGTCGGATAAACAGTTGCTGGTGTACTTGTCCCTGCAAGATAAACACTAACACTTGCACCATCTATTACATTGCCTGCTAAATCTTGAACTACCATATAATACCTAAACCTCATCCTCTACCTCCTTCTTACTCCACCATTCGCAACCTTTCTGAAGAGGATTAACTTCAATCACCCCCTCCTCTAACCTCCCACCCTCCCTCATACATAACCAAATCCCAGCCCCATAGTACTTAACCCACTTACAATTCTTACACACCCTCTCTCCTACTACATTCCCAAGCTTAATCATTCCCCTCCTCCCTCTTTAAATATAAAATAACCTTAACCACTTCACTCAATTGCTCCTCTATCTTCTTCACCCTCTCCTCTAACCTTAATAATCTATACCCCAAATGCTCCTCCAACTCTCCTTCACTATAACTAATCAACACAGCCCCACTTTTGTCCCTCTGAAATTTAGACATCTCCACACCTCTTACAATAACATAACTATCAAATATAATACACTATAAACTACTTCTCTAAATGATTTTTAATAAACCAACACCCTTAACGCGCTCAATTCCGGACTGATCCATTTCGTCGTCGCCCCCACACTCAAGCTCATCTTTACAACAAACTTACTCGCATTCGTCAACGCTCCACCCGTTATACTACTTAAACTACCTCCCAATTCCTTCTCCACCCAATCCCCTGACAACGCTACACTATTAACAACAGGTAAATCATACCAATGCGAACCCCCATCAAAACTTACCTTATAACTCACAACACCATTGTTCAACTTCTCATTTATCCACATCTTAAAATACGTAAACTGCTGTCCAACATCAACCTCATTCGTGTAGTAATCTGAACTACTGTCATACCTCCAAACCTGAACAAAACCAAAATCCTTGACAACAAACGGCGCTACATCACTATTCTGTGTCCTCAAAGTCAACCTTATGCCTAAATTATTTGCTTCCCTTCCTACATTCACTTCATCCCATCCCCCTTGCTTCCTCTCCTGATCAAAATCTACCATCTTAAACGCCGTCCAACCACTTCCCACATTATACTCAGAATTCACCATGGTCCCTTCCGGAACAACAACCGCCGTCCCAAACAGAAACTCATGAACCGGATAATCAATACCACTAACACTTAACTCCACTACCCCCGCACTACTCGTATCAAATACAGCTTTATTCAACCTAAACATCAAATCCCTTTCCATATCCATTTCCCACGTCACACCATTGTAACTCATAAAGAAAACACCATCATGCACCTGTCTATCTAAAGCATGTCCTATCTTATTCCAAGTCGGATTCGCAAGATTACCTAACACCTTCTTCCTCCCCTTCGCAGTAAATACATAATAACCATTCGCGGGACACGCTACATATACACAATACCATCCCGGCGCCAAATAAACAGGATCATCAAACTGTACTTTCACAACATTACTAAAAGTAGGCGTGGTCACTACCTCATGCTCACTACTTATACCCATCATCGACATCACTTGCGTCTTAGACACTCTACCTCTCCCTAATACCCTACCCCCAGGAAATCCACTTTGTGTCAATTCTCTTATACCCACCTCTAACCCATAATCAACCCCAGCAGGAGGAACCCTGTGTACCCAAATCCATACCGAAGTCAACACAACCGGCTTCTCAACATAAAAACTCTGTGCGATCGGGTCAGCTGGCGACACAACCGGAGGCGGGATCATCAATACATGCCTCTCCCTTATCTCTCTTACTAACCTTTGCAAATGTCTCAACGTTCCCTGCCCAAAATAAAAAGCACTCCCATACACTGAATTATCATCCGTATAAACCTCAATCAACCTCCTACCCGCTCTCACCCCCGCAGGTATAACAAATTTCGCAATCACCTCACCATTACCGTCCGCCTTAACCGACCCTGGCTGAGTTCCTGCACTCCCTCTCGAACTCACCCCCACTAACCCAACCGAATTCATATCACTTACAGTCGCAACACTCAAACTTACTACATTCCCTTCAAACTTCGCCTTTATATTATCTTGATAAGGTAAACACCCCTTAATCCACAACAACACCACCCTCTGCCTCAGGAATGGAATTACTTCAACATCCCTTACCACTACCCCTATATCTTGAGTAATCCGAACATCTCGAACAACAAAACGTCCACCACGTACCCACGCCCCATCAAAAACTAATCCCTGTCTCACAAGATCCATAAAATCCACAACACTCCTTACACCATGCACAACATCCCGATTCTCTGTCTCCACTACAACTGTTGACTCACGCGTCTCAACCCAATAATCATTTGCAGGATGAGGTTCTATATATACATAATTTATAAACACTGAAAATGGATTAAGCTCAACCGCATACTCCTCTGTCCACGCCAACTGCTGATTAAAAACACTCTCCTCCCAGGGTAAAGTCAAATACCTTGAAGTCACCTCAACACCACTCATATTAGCCACAGCCAAAGAACCTACCTGCAAATTCCTCCTCACAAAACATACTCCCTTGCTCGAATCAATATTTACAGTACTTCTTGCTACGTCCATTGTCCTTACATCAACAAAACTATCTACAAGCAAAGCCTTCTTCGGCGCTATCGTCTCCTTAGTCAATAGCTGAAGCTCTGCCATCGTCAACCCTAAATCATGCTCCATCCTCTCAACCCTACTCTCTATCGTATTCACATCATAATCTTTCTTTACTCTATAATTCACCTCAGCCGATAACAACAAGTCCTGGCTCACTGCCGGAAAATATACTAAATACAGAGGCAATCCACGATCCGGTCTTGACGGCTTGGCTGGATTTATCGCACTTGCTCCATATACAAAATCAAAATCCCCATCCTCCTTCAACATCAGCCATCCCCACTTACTTAAATAAGCTCGATACTGAACTAAAATAGCTGGCTTCTCACTCGCGGGCTTCACTCCACTCGTCCTAAAATCTATCATATTCGGATGCTCTATATCATCATAATCATAACTACTCAAATCTGATACATAACTATCAACCGTCACATAATCACCTTCCACTACATGATCCCAATAATAATATTTAACCTTAAACTTAGTCCCATTAGACAAACTCACTAACCACCTCACCTTCGCCGGTCCTATCGTAGTATCACTCCTGCCCAAATCCACTTCATAATCCATCCCCTCCACATACTGCTGTCCAGTCGAAGAATTAACAACCACAATCGGACTTCTACCACTCTTAATGACATCACTCTTCGTCAGCTGATACTCACTCACTCCACTCTGATAAGTGAACACATCCTCCTGATACACCCTTTGCCTTCTTCCTTTCGTCGCCGTCACAAACTTCAAATATTCAACATAATATGACTGCCCAGGACTAAACCTCGTAGGATTTAACGCAAAACCCGTTCCACTCAACACTACATCTGTCGTTCTATTCGCACATCCCGGATCAGTATTGCTAAAAGTATAACTCGTCGTCTTACTACTATTCGTCCATACCCCTAAAATGCTATCTATACTTATCCCCGTCTCATCATAATACCAATTACATGCATCCCTCGCACTCGGCACATACCTTGTCTCCCCAACCTTCACTCTCATCACCACTTGACTCACATTCGCAACAGGAATTGCATCAGGTTGACATAAATATCCTCTCCAAACAGAAACCTCCTCCATTATCTGATCAGATACATCCTGCGCAATACCAACCTCAAATTTCGTCTGCAACTTCTCTATCTCCATTCCATGCACATAAGCCTTCCCCGGTTCAATCTCAAAAATCACTCGATCCCTTCTCGTATCATGCTTAAAAATCCTCGCTTTATACCCATACACCAACACATTCCCATGCAAATCATACAACTTTCTACCTACCACTTTCTCTACATCCGACATCTGAGACACCAGCCTAACCTGAGCAGGAACACCATTCACTACCTTCCACATCACTACATCAATATTATCTTTACTCTCCGAATACACCCACTCAAAATCAATCACCTCCCTTATCGCACCAGCCGTCGCATAGCCGGGATACCCCTGCGCCGGATCCCGTAAAATAGGATCATCATACTCATCTATATAGCCCCTCACCACATTTATCCCTACATAAACTGTCCCTGTAGTCGGTAACGTCAAACTCCCTCCCTTCACATACCTCACAGCACCATTAACATACACTAATCCTTCCGTTATCTTCACTTCCCCAGTCTCCTTATTCACCGTCAAAGAGCACCCTCGTATTACATCCCCATCATCAAACACCGCATCACCAACACTCTTCAACTTTGCATTCAATATAGACTGTAATTCATTCATCTCCGCACTCTGAGCAAACCTACCCGGCAAAAACACTACCTTCTCCCAATTCAATCTACCCGTCCGATTCGCCAGAGGAGGTCTCTTCGACTGATCAGGAACTAATACACCATAATCAATAAACTCATTCTCATCTGCCCCAAGCTCCACTAACAACCCAAAATACCCATCCCTTCTACCATATACCCTGTAACCCTTAGCTCTTTCCACTACATTCCAAATTAACCTTATATTCTGTACAGCACTTAAAGTATCCGGGGCATTCGATATCATCACTAATTTACCATCCGTCTCTCCTGTCTCATTAAACGCTGTCACCACATACCTATAAGTCGCATACCCCGTCCCAGAAACACTATAGCTCACATCAGGATTACTTAACTTTGACCCAAACCTATCATATACCTGCTTCAATAAATTTCTATCCATACTTTACCTCTCTTCTTAAGTTGTCATCTCAGGTATCATCTCTATCACAATCTCCAACAAGTTCTTACTTCCAGCCGTGCGAAATATCGGGGGATGATTAACATATCCTATCAACTTTCCATAATCCGCTACCTCACCAGGCAACAAAACTGACTTACCCTCATTCCCCAAAGTCGGAACTACTCCTACATGTACACCAAACTGCCGAAACGTCACAACCGGAAACTCGTCAAACTTCAATAAAGTCGAACAATATAGAAATCTGCTATCATGATCATACGCATAAGTATCAGGAACTGAACTATACCTCTGTCCCCTAAACTCAATCGCTCCGTTAGGATCCGGATAACATAAAGATACCGTCTGCGCTCTCTGTAACCCCGCAATCTCAATTAAAGATGTCGTCTCTATCGACTCTGCAGGAGGATTTCTCTCGTCACTCCACTGCGTCAGAGTTCTCCCTACCACAAACCAAAACACTTCATTATTTTTAAACGTTAACGCAAGTCTAATCATACCTACCTTTACCGTCGCTGGCATTTAATTGCACCTCCTTTTACTAACATAACCTTACTACATATCTAACTAATTCACTATATTCTTAATGGCACTACATTCCTAAAAGGAACAACAACCATATACAAATTACTTAACTTAGCAAATAACTTTAACTTAGCACCTCCAAATAATTCCTTCTTACCCTCTTCTATCCCATAACCTATAAACACCCTTACAACTTCCCTATAACTGCATACATCTTCCTCTACTACACTGACTCTACTTCTTACCCTTAACATCTGTAAACCACTAATCACCATATACCACACATAAACCCCTGCACTAATAAACCTTTCAAGCTCTTTCATCATCCAAAATTGGAAAATAGGAACCTTCACCTCCACACTCCCATCCCTATAATATCTCGCATCCTCCCATACATGTCTACCCCACCCCCTCCCCCCACTCCAAATCAATACCTCCTTCGACAAATCCCTAATCACCACAGTCATCTCAAACAACTGTAACAACCACTTAAAAAACTCCTCCGACCCTTTCCACTCAATAAAACCTACCTGATTATCAAGTAACTGTACATTTTTCACTACATCCTGATAAATTAACTCCTTAAAACCAAAATTCCTTGCTAAATAAACTATAAACTCCCTCGCCTTCTCTACATCATAAAGCTCTCTCAAATCATCTACATTATCTGCTATCTCATTTATAGATTGTTCAAGCACCTCCAAAAACTCACGCCATGACTGATACTGTAAAACCCAGTCAGGAACAAGAAGCGTTAAATCAACCTTCACCCTCTAACCCCCTCCCACTAATCCATCAACCCTCACCTGCCCCAATACCACCTTCTGTCCTTTCCTCAACATCAAATCCACACTCGGTAACACCACCTCACAACCCCTTACCCCTTCCACCGACAACACTTCCCTCTTCAACCTATCTACACTTACCCAATTCTGTATATCAAGATCACTATATAATCTATTTATTACATCTACCACTTTCCCTTGCACCGCCACAGTAGAATATACCCTACTCACATAAACCCTTACATACACATCAACCTCAACCAACTGAACCGGCTTCACTATATACAAAACCCCTACACCACCAACCTTATCTAAAAAACCTTTCACCCTATCTAAAACATCCTGAGAAGGTACCCTACCACTCACATCTGTTACATATATCTCCACTTCCCTAAACGGTGCCTGAAAATTATCCTTCACATCCACTACTTGTACCTTCCCAACACCCTCCACACTCTTCACTAAATACCAAAAATCTTCCTTCGTCACCGCCCTCTTCCCCACACCAAACCACCCCTGTAACCTCTGCCTAAAACTCTCCACATCCTCCCACTCAGCTCCTCGACTAAAAGTAGCAAGATCAGCCACCACTTCAAACCTATCATCACCTACTACATTCCACCGACTGTCTATAGCCGGGAAATAACTCGAATCTACTTCACTATACCTCACCTTCACTACCTCCCCATGCTTCGGCATCCCAAACCCTCTCAAAAATGTCACATTCAAAACCTTATCCGGACTTGTCCATACCTTCACCTGTAACTCATCTAACACCTGCCCAAAATACCAAACAACCCCATACAACCTATCCCCGACATATACCTCAACATCCAAATCACTTACATTATCACCTACCACCCTATAATCTTGCCTCATCCGATTGCCATCAGATACAAAAATCCTCTCCATCCATCTCCCTTGCCTTACTATCACTTCCTTCTCCATCTCACCAGGATTAAATACCACATCAGATACCGTATAGAACAAAACACCATTACAACTCAACTGCGTCTTCGCTGGCACAATAATCACCTGTGAACTTGCTTGCTTCAACTTTAATCTCACCCTTCCACTTGCCCCAAGCGGTCTCTTCACCGGCGCCTCTAACATATTCGCAATCTTACATAAACTCTCCCAATACTGCGCACTATCTGTAAACATCTCCTCATAACTTCTCTTTAAATAATACAAAAGTAACTGCGCCACATAAGCATAAAGCTCAACAAGCGTCCTCCCCGTAGACTGTAAATACGCATCCTTCCACGCATCCTTACCCTTCAAAACATTTATTAACTGATCTACAATTTCCTCAAAACTTACCTTAGTATAATCTAACATTCCCTTTACACTCCTCCTACTTAAATACCCGCCCCTTCATAGGCTAAGGCTTCCTGTCCTAAGACAGGCTTACTATCCCCTATCCCTACTCTAAGCAGGGACTCGGGATTACTTCTGTAAATTAAATCAAAAAGCTTAAATCTCACAGGATTGCACAATTTTACAAACAAAGTCTTTAAGTTTAACAATAGTCCACGGAGCTTAGCTCCGACTTTCAATATATTCATTGCTCCCACTAAATCAGCATTAAATACCTTATTTAACTTCAAATCTTTATACAAACCCCTATGTACTCTCTTTCCTGAAAACACTACCTCTTCACCATTCCCTTTCTTACTTTGTATCTCCACTACATCATCACTAATCGACGATGCCTTACTAGTATACCTCTCATCAACTTCTACCACCTGCATCCCAAGCTCTTCACACTTATACTTCAACATATTCACTAACTTCCGATGCGGTATACAAACATAACTCTGATTCACAACTTTACTAAACGAAATTCCTCTCTTATCTATCGCATCCTTCCCTACATAAACCACTCTATGCCCCGTCTCATATAATAAATCAGCTAACCTCCTTGACACCTGATGCATCCAAGTATCTAACTTTCTCTCCCTTGCCTTATACAAATTCCATAAATACCTCCTTAACCATTGATAATGTTTCTCCAAAGACTTTCTCCTCTCTTCATCCTTCTCCTCTTTTATCATATTTAAAATCCTATCTATGTGACTCAGAACCTCCGCTCTCTTCTTATTAAACCACCTGTTATAACTCTTCAACTCCTTACCAGAAACAATAAAACTTTTCAGCTCTGGACTATCACTTACTACAGAAACCAAGTTATCTAAACCTATATCTATTCCAGCCTGAAACATTCCGATAGCATCTATGTCTATCTCTTTCTCATACACTACATGAACTTCAATCCAACCCATATCATATACTAACCTAACTTCTTTTACCTTAGAATCAAACCCATCAGGTAACAACACCTCCAAAGGCTTTTCTTCTTTCCTTAGCTTCAAAAACAACTTCCTACCCACAGTAACATGAGGAACAACTACACTAAACCTCGTCAAATTCTTTAATTTTTTCGGTTTCGGCAATCCTGGCTTACCCCTAAATTTCGCAGGATTTACCTTATATTCCTGTAAAGCCTTTGCCCAAGATTTCAAATTACTCACTTCCTGGATTATCACCTTTTGACATATCCAAGAATTCTTCAGCCTCTCCTTTTGTTTTTTCAATTTTTCAATCCAACCTGCCAATTCACTATGCTCTTCAATAATCTTCTTTACATCCTCTAACTCCTTCCTTTGCCACCCAGACTTATCTAAATGTATCCTATCAGCTATTAAAGAGTACAACAAGCTCTGATTAAAAAGCCTAAAAATATCCACAGTTCGCTTATCCCACTCAAGTATAAACACTCTTAGCAAATTCTGAAACTGAGCTAAATCATAAATAAAACTTCTAACTATCGCTCTATACTTCGAACTCAGGCTAATTAATAAAACTCTTTTGACTACCATCTATATTCTCCGACTTCACTCTTCAGAAACTCACAATTCATTACTCTCCTTTTCTTTTCTTTTTTTTTAAATATAAAACCTTCAACTACCTACTCTGAAACACCATCCACTCCCATATATCCTGATACGCGGGCACCTTTAAAAACGCCCCAATCAAACTCGGCTCAAACAAATCCAACACATCATTCACCAACGGCACAACCCACCACAAATATACATCACCATACAACTCCTCCGCCACTAAATCCCACCTCCCCACATACGCTTCAGTCATAGTCCATAACCCCATCCTCCTCTTCAACGATTTCTTAAACTCAACTAAATCCTTACTCCATATATTCACTTCACCCTTACCCTTCTCCACAGGAAAAATCGACCATATCTCTTGCATTATTAACCCCCTCTATACCACTAACACCCGCTGAACAACAAACGGTATGTTTAACTCCTTTACCACCGCCTCAATAGTTATTTGATACCCCCCTATCCTATGATCCGCCACCACTTCCACCTTCTGCACCTCTATTCTTTGCTCCTGCCTCGACAACACATCCAACACCTCAAGCCCAATCCTATGCGCTGTAGCTGATGAAATCGGCTCAAATAGAAACGCCTCCAAAGCCGATCCAAAATCAGGTCTCATCACTCGCTCACCCTTCCTCGTCAAAAGAATATTCTCTATCGCACCCTCTATCGCCTCCAAATTCACATCCTTCTTCACATCACCTGTCCTATCTAATCTCAACTTATTATTAACATCACTCCATAACTCAGACACATTATACTCTGCCATATACTATCCTCCAGCAAATACATTCCCTGAACCTTCACATACCTTATCTCCACAAGACAGCGGATCCCCTATCCTACATACCTGCTTCCCATTCACATACACCGTGCTACTCCCTCTCGCTACTACCCTCGAATGATTACAATGAGGCTGAAATGCATCACCTACCCTCACTACACCTCTCCCATTCACAAACACATTACTCGAACACTCAACTGCCGATGTAGGCGGACAATCAATACCACAACTCATATCATTTAATCTCACTACACCCGGCATCACATACCCTCTCTCACGGATTTATATCTACCCGTCTACCTTTACCATCTATCAAAATCGACCCACCTGCATCAATAACAACTTCACTCCCACTCTGATTTATCAACCTTATCGTCCCATCCTCATGTAATACTAACTTTGCCCCTACCCTATTTTTCAACTCTATCCTTCCACTCGCATAAAACACTAAAACAGACCCCATCGACATCCTCCATACCACCGCACCAGGATACTCTGCCCCCTGCTCCACAAACATACCTCCCGCCTCCATCACACCCTTCCCAAATTCCTCCCACTCACTACCCGACTGAAATCTCATCCCATTAAAGGGCAAACTCCATGCAAACCATACTGGCTTCTCAATATCTCCTCCCTCAAAAAATACCCACACCCATGCATTCTTCACAGGAATATACAATATCCCACCCTGCCACGCGGGCTCAGCCCAGGGACAATCTTCATCTCGTACATCCTCAAACCACGGATACACCTTCACCTTAACCCTACCTAACTGAAGAGGATCATTAGTGTCAATAACCTTCCCCCTGTAAAATCCATCTATCCTATACCCTCTCTCCAACCACTCCATCCTCACACCTCTTTCCTCTCACACTTCCAAACATCACTCACTAAAACCAACTTCTTCAAATAGTTTCTCCCCGTATTAGCCCATAAATGCACTTGCTCCCCTACTATCCAATCACCAGATAAAGCCTCGCACATATCCCCATACCCATCCGGAAATATCACCCTCACCTTATCTCCTACCTGTAAATCAACAACACCTGGAATAACTACACTCCACTTCCTAAGCATTCTACACTTCTGCACTAAACCCACAGCCGGATGCGTCTCCGATACATCAACCACCTTCCCTTCATTAATCACCTTAGTCACCATTCCATCCGTCTTATTCATCACCGATGCAATAATATTACTCCTCACCTTCTTACCTAACAGCTCAGGCACTTTATCCACTACCTTCTTATTTACAGTCAACTTCGATAAATCAAACGTATACTTAACAAACCTCGCTTTCATCGTATCAATCGCTACATTACTCTTCAACACCTCATACCACAGAAAAGGCACCACTTTAATATACCCCTCTTTTAAATATCCACCATTCTCCCAAACCTCATCCCACCTCTTCGGATCAATTACATACTCTAAATAACACTTTACATCTTGCTTCCTCAACTCACTAAAACTCTTAAAATTTAACTTCCAAGCTATACCCCTTTCACCACCTACCGACGGAGAAAACCAAACGAAATAATCCTGATCCCCATCCACACCCTTCGCACAATCCCTCAAATAACCTAAAAAACTAAACCCTGTCCTCCCCCCTTGCAAATAACACTTCTTATCAACACTCCCCTGCACCTCCTCCTCCCACCTTAACACTCCGCATACTCCTTGATAGTTCACCTTTACTTCTTCACATACAAACTTCTTCACCACATCACTCGCACTCCTCTCCCCAAACCCCTTAAAACCTCTACCCACTAACCAGACACCCGGCATCCCATACCCCAACATACTGATACTGGTCGTGGTCGGTCTCGTCGTGTGCTGAAGTGTCGCATCCTTCATAGACACCACAGCCATATCAAACATCACCATCTTGCTCCTATCTAACCCCATACTCACTACCATATTTCCCATACTCCTATACGACAAATAATTCATACCAAAATCAGTCACCCTCACTCGACAAGCAGGAACTATATACCATAACCCCTCCCATATCACTATCTCCTCCACCCACTCCTCATCCACCCTACAAACATCCTCAAACCTATACCCCTCCTCCACCGCATTCATTACCCATACATCAACGGGAGAAAACCCATATCCCATTCTATCCCTCTGCTGATAACTCCCTCACCACAATCTTCTTCCCCTGCACCCCTAACAAATTCCTGTCCACAATGTACTTCGTGCTTATCGTCAACTTCAAAGCAACACTCAACGGAGCTCCTCTCACACTTATCTTACTAAAATCATGATCTATATCCGTGACAAAACACTCCTTAAATATCAACCACCCACCTATATCAACCATAACATCCATCTGCGGAACCCTAGTTACATGCTTCTCTATCCTCGGCACAGTTATATCATACAAAACATCAAGCGCCCTAAACAACTCCTCCTCACTATCAAAATTCATCAACACTACACCTAAACTAAACTTTATATATTCCGGAACACCAGAAAACATTCTTGTCCACGCTATACCTTGCGCAAAAGGTTGAGCAAGCCAACTCTCCGCCCTCTCCACCATATCACCTACCCCAACATAACTACCTGCCTCCCCTAATACCATCCCCGCTGCCGCACCTAACTGATTTAACTTATTCCTCAAATTTATCACTTCACTAAAAATCGTCTGATACTCTATACCTACACCAAAACTTATCTCATCCTGAATATACGCCTGAAATAACTTGCCTGTACCAGCAAACGGATTAGCCCCCGTCGGCTTAATAGTAAGAAGATTATATCTCAACTGCATCATCTTTACCTCACACCAAACCTAACATCATCATCACCAACCCAACATCCTCCGGGAATAAAGGTACCTTGCTAAACGCATCTCCACCAGGTAAAATCACCTTCCCACTACTACCACCACCTGTCTTACCCACGACAGAAGATAAAACCCTCTCTACTACCTCTCCTACACCACTCATCACTTCCATCTCCTTCCTCACATCAACATCAATTACCCTCCTCTTTACTTCCCTCTGCTCCCTCCCTACATTAGCATCAATAACACCTCCCTTAGATACCAAATAAGACTCTCCAGTCATAACCCGATCAATCCCTTGTACATCACCTCCAACCTTCGCCTGCCCTTGTACCTCTTTCTTCTGCTTCTCAATCGCCAATAATAACTCCTTCTCCTTCATCAACCTCCTCTTCACACCCTCCCTCACTTGCAATGAACTCCTCGCCCAATATTTATCCACATTTGCAATCAAATGATTATATACTCTCGTTACAATCTCCTCAGGAGACATCGCCTTCACTTGCTCCACAGTCATCCCACTAAAAACATTCCGTAATAACCTCTCCAAACCACCTACACCTTGCTGAACAACTCTCGCAAATATCATCTCCTGTAACATCCTTGATCCTCTCACATCTATACCAAATCGCTCCGCCACTCTCACACCAGGCACAAAATACTCCCTCATCGCAAACTCTTGCTGATCCCTCGCAAACTTCTCACCATACTTCTTCGCTACCTCCTGCCACCTCTTCTTCCATTCCGCCGTCCCAAACGGCACACCCTCAAATTCTTTCATATACCCATATTCCTTTAAAAACTTCAACTGCGCCTCCTTCGTAAACTGATACATCCCAGCTGACATACCACCTATATCACCTTTCGTATTCGCCACTACACCAGCCGCCTTCGATAACTCCGCTGCCTTCGCCTCACCTACCTCAAATATCCTCGACACTATACCTAAATCTAAATCCCTTATCTTTTCCTTCACCCAACCCAAAGCCCTACCAGCCACACCACTCACCACACTTACCCCTGACTTCACACCCTCTATCACACCCTTCAAAAAATTCCCTATCCTATCCACTACACCCTCAAACCCCTTACCTAAACTATCTATCCAATCCCTATCCTTCACTAACCTCTTCATACCACTATACACTGCATCCGCTATCTTCTCTCCACCAAACATCCCTAACACACCACCCAACACACTCCCTACAGCCGTCCCCAACCCGGGCGCTATCGCTGTCCCAATCAACGCCCCCAACTTCGCTCCACCTAAACCACCACCCAACGCCCCTAACCCTCTGAAAATACCCCTTCCTATCCCTCCCTCTTGCACCCCACCCAGAAAAGCTAAACCTGCCCCCACACCTAACCCTATCCTACCTGCCCACCTCCCTAATCTCCCTAACAACCCACCCCCCGATAACATATCAAATAAACCACTACCCCCACCACCCACTCCACTCACTTCCTTCGCCTGTATATGTAATTTATTTGTATATATACGCGCATTCCTTTCCTGCACGAGCTCAACATCACTTAAACTTACCTTGCCTACCCTACCTAAACCTACACCGCCTCCACCTACCGCACTTAAAACCACTCCACCACCTACCCTCTTACCCCAAACCAACTCCTTAACCCAATCCATTAGCTCTGAAACCGTCCCACCCTTCTCCCTTCTCCCCCTTATCTGCCTTACCTTCCCCACACCCCGTGACATCCACTCACCCCTCTTCCGCTCCTCTAACTGCCTCTTTGCTTCCCTCCACTCTTCCCACTTACCATAAGCACCACTCAACCACTCACTCACAAACACCCCAATCGGTCCTAAAGAAGAAAATAATACATCCCTCACATCCCCCACCAATTCACCTCTACCATACCGCCCTCGACCAACCTCACCAAATATAACCCCCAAAACCGATCGCCCCATAACTCTCTTCAATTGCTCCCTCACACTCAATTGCTTCCCCATCTCTTCCGTAGCTAAAACATCTCGAAAACCATACCCATAATCATAACCTAACCACTTACCTTTACCTCTCATACCATATCCAAATTTATCTTTACGTCTCACACTATATCCATAGTCATAACCAAATTTACCTCTCACATCATATCCATAATCATAACTTTTCTCTGCACTCCTTGCCCTCGCCTGCATTCTTGCTTTCCTAATAACCTTCTCCACATCCATCCCACCCCCTCTTACCTTCCTATACTCCTTCTCTAAATCATATCTAATCCTCGACACCTTCTCCATCCCAACCTTATACTCTTTCATAACCTTCTCAGATAACTTACCTAAACCACCCACCCATTCTGATAACTTCGCAAACTCACTCCTCAACTCCTTACCTACCTCACTAAACGCCTTCTGAAATCCTTTAAACTCCTCTACAACTATACCAAAATCCTTCACAACCTCACTAAAACCTTTATGAAATGCCTGAAACTCTTTCCCTGCCTGAACTACTTCCTTGCGAAAACTTAAAAACTCCTTACGAAAATCCGTAAACGCTTCCGCCACTTCTATAAACCCACCTCTCACTACCGAAACTACCTTCCTTAACTCCTGAACCTCCTCCCTCAACCTTTTCAATAAATCACGCTGATCCTTCACATCATTCTCTAATCTCCTACCCCTTGCTTGCCTCGCCCCTGACGCACCGGGAACTATACCTACACCCTCAACCCCACCCTCCTCACCTTCCATATACATATCCCTCGCTTCCCTTAACTCCTTAGCCTTAGCTTCAAAATCCTTCTCAGCCATAACCTTACCTCTTTATCTTCTTCCTCATCTCCTCTTCCATCTTCTTTACACGCTCAAGCTCCCTCATCCACCTAAACCATAAATACACATACTCATCCTCACTTAACATCACATGACATACATACATCATCGTAAACCTTATCTCTAGTAACGCCTCCCATATATCACCAGATCTGAAAAAATAGAAAAAACGGTACCCTCACCTTCACTTTCTTATTGCAAAACTTGCAAGGCACCTCCACACTCGTCTGAACACCATAACTACCTTCCCACTTCCTCACAAACTCTAATGCCCCCTTCGCTTCACTTAATAATAACTCATCTACATCTTTACCCACTACCACACTCCTCAACACATCATAATCATTCACTTCATCAAAACTCCCCCTCCCGTCAGGTAAATAACCCCACACTCTCGGAAATCTCACCTGTACACTACCAACCTGAACAGGCTCAATATAATCATCCGCTATCTCCTTCTCCTCTAACCTCATTAAATCATACTTTACCACCTGCACCTCATCCCTACACTCACACACAAAACTCAAACTTATCTCATTACCTACACTATTCACCCTATGCGCCAACAACAGTTTATAAAAATCCGGCATCGTTAACTCCCTCACCTCCACACCTTCATCCAACACCGTCCCCTGCACCACCTGAACTAACCTCTTCACATAATCAATCTCATCCTCCATCCCACTATCAATTAAACACTTCACATCCTTTACCTTCAGCGGTCTTAAATGTATCACAGAAGAATACCCATGCTTACCCTTCGACGGTAACTTTACCGTCACCACTTGCTCATCCACCCTCTGTAACCCTCCCACTTCACTTTGCTTCATCTCATTTACCTCATCCATAGTCAACATCTTAGCCATTTCACTCCCCTCCCACTTTATCTATTTTTCATACCAACTCTATTCCATGCACCACCAAACTCACACCTACCCCTACCACTTCATTACTCTCATAACTCAACCTCATCACATCAACACCAGCCGGATAACACTTCCTCAACCTATACGACCCCACTTTCCTTCCCTTCACATCAAACACATGCACCACTATATCCTTCATCCACCTTGACGGCAACTCCTTCAATTCCCTGAAAGGTGTCCCTACCACATTCTCTGATACAATCATACTCCGCCACTTATTAAAATATCTCTGTACCGATAACTCCACATCTTCCCAAAACTCTATCTTCACATCTCCTTTCCCACTAAAATCGTCAGGTAAAAAATAATACCCCAACCCCTCCACCCTCACCCCATCTACCTCCAAATCAAACCAAACAGGAAACTCAACCGACTTAACTTGATACCTTAACTTATCTGCATCCCCAAAATCATAAGATAACTCTACCTCAAAACTATATACACGAAGAGGCTCTTTTACTATACCCGGAATACGAGATAATCCGATTTGTGCCATCTTATCAAAAATATAAAATAAGAAGAGGTCCCTTTTACGGGACCTCACCCACCTAGTAGGGATAAGGCTTCCTGTCCTATGACAGGCTTACTATCCCCTATCCTTGTATAAATAGGAACTCGGGGTTACTTTCGTAAATCAAATTAACTAACAAACCTACAATACTCAACTTATATTAACTTTAATTCAAACTCATCACATTCTCTATTTATTGCATCAATAATATCCCCATATCTCCTTCTTAACTCACGAACCACCTTTCGCCTCTCCTCTCTAGGAAAAATCTCACTGAAGTCAATCGCCCCATTTATCACAACCTCAAGTATCTCTAAAGGCGTTTCTTCATCTTCTTCGTCTTCACCATAATAAAAACCATCTAGAAGTTCAAACTCTAACTCCTTACCTGTTCTATTATCTCTTAACAACGCATAGTAAACCCACCCTTCAGTATACCCATCCCAATGATGCTTTTTCATTTCACAATCAACGACCTTCCAAGCCATTACTTCCACCTCCTTTTTTATTTATCATTTTATTTAACCTTCTTCAAACCAATCATACCAAAACCTTGCCGTAAAAGATACTACTTCATTCGAATCATATCTTAAATCATGAGTATCAATACCCGTCAACATAGCATTCCTCAACACTATAGTCCTCACCGCATTACCTTTACCATCAAGCAACTTCAACTGAATATCCCCTGATATCTCAGTCTTATACGCCTGCTCTCCATTCGCCCAATTCCCAACCAATTCTAACCACTTCATAAACGCATTCCTTACAGCCATATCAACCCCTTCCCAAAACTCTAACTCAATCTCTTTATCTGCACCTTCCCTACCATGCACAGCCCACGTCATCCATAAATAATGCATCTCAATCCTATCAAACGACCTGCCAGGTATCTTCGAAGATATAGCCCTCAACTTCAACCCCTCCGGAATACTCACACCACTTGGGGACCTGACAAAAGTCAACTCCCAAAGATAAGCCCTCAAGGGCTCCGCTACACCCGGTATCTGACTTATTGCTACTGTAGCCATCTCCTTACCTCCCTTTTATCCTACTTACTACTTCATCCTTAACCCCTTTCTCCCACTCTCCTCTACTACACCACCCCTTAATTCTCCTTCCATAACCTCTTCATCCCCAGTCTCGCTTCCTAAAGATAAAACATTCATCACATCTCCGCCATAAAACTCCTTAATCAAAGCTATAAACTCTTCACTACCACCTACCTCACGACACTCCCCACCTACCTTAACCACCATCTTATCTACCTCATACCCATCTAAAAACTCTTCAAATATAATCGATAAAACCTCAACTACCTGCTCAACCGAAACCTCTATCCCACCCCCTAACTCCTCATTCAATACCTCTACAAAATCAGAAATTAATAACTTCAAATCCTCTTCACTTAAAATTATCGCAAAAGAATACATACCCAACCTCCTCTTTATGTATTACCCGCCCCTTCATAGGCTAAGGCTTCCTGTCCTAAGACAGGCTTACTATCCCCTATCTCTGCTCTAATAATCAGAGACTCGGGATTACTTTTCAAGTTAAATATAAAATCCCATAGCCTAAACCTCACAGGATTACATAGCTTCATCATCAAAGTCTTCATATTAAACACCTTAAGCACCACCCGCTCTCACCTACACTCCTCTTTGAATAACCAAATCTGGATCCTCTCCTTCCATCAGCCAATTCTCTATGCCCCCAAACTCATCTTCCAAAAAATCAAAGAACGTAGGATAATCACCACTCCCATCTTTCAATATTTCTATCCACTTTTTATCATACTCAAATAATATCCCATCTGCCTTATAGTCAAAATAATCAAAATGAAAGTTAACATAATTTTTAATCCTATCCAACCTTACTCTACTCAAACCTTCAATATCCCTCCAAACACCTTTTTTAATTCTTTTCATAAACCTCTTAAACCGTATCTCATCAATCACTATTATATAATACATCTCAAAACCTCCTCACTTTATTCTACTTAAAACGATCCCTTAAACTCTTTATACTACCATAATACTTTTTCACAAAATCAACAAACTCCTCAGGACGTACAATAAACACAAAGCCTTTTCCCCCATTCATACGAATAACTAATAATTCAGCATCTTTAACACCTATCCATCCTTTAAACACACCCTCAATTAACTCCACAACCTCACTCTCACTAGGAATATCCCATCCTAATTTATTAATAGCTATATCCCTAGTTATATCTAACGCTTCCATAAACTTACTATCAAACTCTCTCTCAGTCATTCTAAGAGCTTTAGCATAACCACGCTTCAACAACTGCCTAAATGCATCTTTCTTCATCATGCCCCCCTCCTTAGGCTAAGGCTTCCTGTATCATTACAGGCTTACTATCCCCTATCCCTGCATCAACAAACTGAGACTCGGGATTACTTTTCAAGTCAAATATAAAATCCCATAACCTAAACTTCACAAGATTTCATAAACAAAGTCTTCATTATATACACCTTAAGCACCACCCGCTCTCTCCTCAATCTGATAACCAAACCTCGTCACATTAATCTCTTTCAACTTTCTTTATTACATCACGAAGAAATTGTTTCAAAGGCTTATAATACTTATCAACAGCTTTTAAAACAAAAAACTCGTTTATAAGCCTAATAGGAGGTTGATCTAAATCAATATAAAGCAAAACGTCTTTTTCATCTAAATCTGTCATTATTCTAAAAGTATCCCAAACATACGATTTAAATACACGAAAATCATCTTTACCCTCCTCATATGCCTCAGGATCATCCTCTTTTAATTCCTTTAAAACATCCACCAACTCATTTTCAATACCCTTTAAAAGATCTCTAAAATCCTCTAAATCAAGATACTCTACTTCTCTTCTAGCCATAGCTACACCCCCTCCTTTTTTAATTAGTATCTTTCATTATATACACCTTAAGCACCACCCGCTCTCTCCTCAATCTGATAACCAAACCTCGTCACAATTGCCTTCAACCAAATTCCCCTAATTGCCCTAACCGGAACATAATACACTTCCACAGTCAATATAGCTTGATCAACTTGAGCAGGTGGATTATTACCTGTCCCAAGCGGATCACTTATCACCGCATACCTCAACACACCCATCCTCCTCTGAATACTATCAAAAAATTCCCTTAGTGTCGCAACCAACCTCTCCCTCGTAAAATCTGTCAAGGGCTCAAACAAAAACGCATCTAAAAACTTACACACATTCTTCTTTATATAATTCGTCAACCTCCTCACCTCAATAAAACTAAAATAACTCTCCTGCGTCTGAAGCGTCCTGTTATTCCATAACGCTATCACACCCGGCTTTCTTACAAAACAATTCACTTGCACCGCATCTAACTCATCCCTCTCAGCTAAACTATAATACGCCTTCAACCCTAACACATTCACCCTACCCCTATTCAACCCAGCTGGAACCCACCACGGATCATATTCCCTATCCATCTTTGCCATCATCCCAGCCACTACCCCACTTGGCGGAATAAACAACTGAACATCATTATCAAAATCATATGTCTTTAACCAAGGAACAAACGCCATCCCATAACTACTACCAATAGCAAAATTAGTCCCTCTCCACGTCTTCACATTCTCTACCTTATACACATCCTCCGGAACATCTACTAACGCTACCGCATCTCCTCTCTTCTCAGCTATATCCACAAGCTTTGCCCTTATCGTATCATCCCCCAACCCACCCTGTATCAATAAATCAATATCCCAAGTCTCCCTATTCCTAAACTGCTCATAAGCCCTACCAATATCACCCATAGTCGGTTCATCATCTGCACCACCCGCAAACCCTACCGCCGTCTCTATCGCTTTGGGCACTAAATTATATGCACTTGGATTCACTACCACACCCACATACTCATTATTCTGAAACACTCTCTCCACCCAAATATTATTACCATACCCATCCCTCGCATCTGGATTTAAACTAACCACCCCATTAAACCTCACCTCAACAGACCCATCCGGAAGTGTCTCATTCACTATCAACTCAAAAGTCTTACTTGTACTATTCACATTCTTCACCACGACAGAAAACTTATTTCCTACCTCACCAGGACTCTTACAATATATAACCATCACCGCATCAGCACCTAATGTAGCCCAAGTGGGAAAAACAGGACCACTCCTATCTGCATCTACAGACAATCCAGTCGCGGGAACCGTAGCACCTTGCAACGCATCACTCTTATTCACAATAACATATGCATACTTAGCCCCATTACCCACCGCTCTTACCACCCATAACCCACTATACCCCACCTCAAGAAATGCTACCGCCGAATACTGCTCCACATACCCCCTGTCAATCCTCCCCTGCGACAACGTATACATCTCCTTAAACTGCCTCACACTCGATACAAACCGCGGAACAACTTGCCCCCTCTTCGCCCTTACCACCTGAACACCAGTCGAGGTCGGCACATTTGTCACATATTGACTTAAATCAACCTCAGATATCACCACATTCGGTGACCTGAATGTAGCCATAATTTATTACCTCCTTCCTCTCTTTCGTCTTCACTAAAATATAAAACTACCCCTACCTAAACCCTCTACTTTTCTATAACCTTAACAAACACGGTAAAATCTCTTCAACTACTACCCCTTCCTCATGCCCCTCTCTCCAAATCATTGACCCCAACTTCCATTGAACTTTTATCTCCTTCAACGGAGAATACTCCACTAACCCATCCGCTCTCACACCATACTCCCCTGTCCCCACACCCTTAACCCCCATCTGCAACATAAATCCCAACGCCTGCAACTCTCCTTCTATTCTATACAACTTCATCCCTTTCTCCCTTAACACCATCTCCACAACAGGAGGATTAACACTCTCAAGCAATAAACTTACAGGCAACTCAACCGAATAACTCTTATCCGCTGATACCGCCATAATGCTCGAACTCCTCCTCAACTGAGACATTAATACTCCAACTAAATCCATTGCCACACGCCCAAACGGAACAAATACACCTAACCTATACCTCGCCTCAACCGCCAGCAACCTCACCCCTACATACTTACCTAAACTATTTAGATACACATAAGGTGTCTCCACCCTCCTATACCCAGTCATACTCTTCCCATAATCCACTCCATCCAATCTAAGAAACACAATCGGCTTGTCAGGAACCTTCACCTCAAGCCTACTAAAATCAACCTGCGCCTGCCTCCTCGCCACATTCAAAAACTCTTCACTCTCATGCTGAACAAAAAATAAATCCTCATCTACTAAACCTAACGCATCCCTCACCTCTACTAACACAGTCCTATTCAATGCATCTAACATCTACCCCTTCTCCTCCACATCATCCTCTACCTTACTTTGCCTCTTACTCTTCTTTCTCCTCCTTAACACCTCTACATCTTTCGGATAATAACCCCTCTCCATATACCTCCTTGCCTGCTTGGGACTAACTCCCAACCTCTTCCACCCCACTATATGCTCCACATGCCCTATACCTACCTTCAACCACTCAGCAACCTCCTTAGGCTTCAACTCATACTCCTCAAAAACTATCGCCTCTTCCGGATCTAATACACCTACCTCAGACCACCTCTTCGCCTTACTCGGCGAATACCCAAAGTCATCCCACACCACCGCAACCTCAGGAACAAAACCTAACCTACGCCAATCCATCGCCCTACCTGGAGAAAATCCATACTCATACCAATCCGCCGCCTCATCCGCACTCTGGGTCACTTTCTGCCATGCCACCCTCTCCCTCTCATTCGGAAAATACTTCATCCACTTCTTTTCTTCCGATCTCTTTTTTATCAAACCGAAAAACTCATCCATCTCACGCATATTATCTACCTACCCTTTCTTCTTTTTCCTTCTCCTTTCCTCCGCTGCTTTCTTCCTCCACCCAGGAAACAATTCATCCGCCAAACTCGCACAAAACGCCCCCGCATCATCTATATCAGGATACACATCTTTTATCTTCTTTATACACTTCCCCACACCACCCTCTCCCGCAGATGTTCTACCCGTTAATGTATCCCAATACTGTCTTAAACTTTCCTTCGACCACCCACGAGGCAAATTCTCCCACTGCTCCGACATCCTAACCATCTTAGCTACCATCCTTCTAGCTCTTTCATAAAGCTTTTTCATACCCATCACCGTTACCATATCCTATCAACTCCCTCTGTATCTATTCTCAAATTTCTAATCATCATCTCAATTTCTGTTAGCAACTGATTAAACCAAATCCAACACCCATAAATCGCATTATACCCCACAACACTACTATACATATCCTCTTCTAACTCACTCTTCATCATACGCAACAACTTCTCTAACATCCTTATCAACTTTCTTAATACCTCAGCCTCCGTCTCCAAAGCCTCTAGCCTCTCCTCTGCATCTAAATAAGCACTCAAATACGCATCCTTAAACCTATCCTCTAACTCCTCTAATACACGCACTACCCTATCATAAATATAATAATACTCCCTTACCATATTACTTTCCTAGTCTACCAAACTATACAGAACTATATAAACCAGCCTGTATAGCATGGGTTGGGGTATTTATATCCCGCCTCTTCAGGCACTCCCAGCCCCAACAGGCGGTATTTGGGAATGCCATAGCCCCTGCACCAAGCACAGGAACTAACCTACTAGCCACCCCTGCCCAATCCCCTGAAACTATAACACGCCTTAGGGGAGAAAAATCCCTATAGGATTTTTCAAGACAGGAGAATGCTGAGGCTATAGAAAGAACTTGCCAGCTTTTATGTCTACCCGTAAGCAAACCCCTCACCTGTTCCTTCCATTAGTTTAAGGTTGTTGGGAAGCTAGCTCACTCTTTCTACTTTTAATTCTGTATATCTCTTCACAATTTTTTATAGTTAATATCTTTCTATTCATAACAATTTATTACTTTACATATTTTAACGGAAAATATCAACTGTTACTTTCCTCCCCTCATTTCTTTCCTTATTTCTTTCCAAAGTTCCGTATTTAACTCATCAAGATATATATACAAATCTTCCTCAACCTTACTTAAACTTCTCAATACCCCTAATAACACACTATATACAAAAATCGTATACCCACCCTCATAAATCTTCTTAGCCTTAACAACCAACTTCCACAAATCGTCTAACAAAGCTGATAAATCCCTCACCTCTTCCTCGGGGTCTTCCGTATACATATCCCTAAGCTTATACAAATACCTCTTCATCAACTCCTCAATCACTCTCACTAACTCTTCCCTAATCTTTGGAAACTCTTTCATCTCCATACTTCTCACCTCCTCCTTTATTATACTAAAAGTCTAAATACAACATCAGCATCAGAAACTTCCATTACCCACTCCAATACATTATTATGCTGCAAAACAAAAATAGAAGGCTGAATACTCTGCACAAACCTCACAAACACGGGCTTAGTAAATTGCTCAAAACTCTTCAACTGAGCTAACTCCTCAAATACCCCTGCACTTGCTATCACATCCCCCACCCTGGGACTCACTCTCTCTTGCCTCAATAATACATCAGCAACAGCAACCCTAAACCTCGAAGTCAATATATACCCTAATGTATCTTGCTCAGTATCACTATCCGAACCTAATACCCTCACATACAAAGTCCTCTTCGGTAACATCTTAAAGAAATTCACTACCTTATCTACATAAAACTCATACTCCGTCATCTCACCTACCATTAACCTCTGACTCTCATCCAACATATAATAATCTACAGGATACCAATACAACTGCGAATACCTCAATAACCATAACTCCGCCGTGCGACATTTCGCCAATAAATTCCTAAAATACATCACTTACCACCTTTTTTCTTCCCCTTCCCCTTAAAGAACTCCACCTGCCTTAACCTCTCCATTGCATCCTCTTTCGTCTTCGCTCTCCCTAATAACCTCCCCTTCTCACTGTATACACACCACACATCATCCACTGACCTCTTATCCTCTTCCTTACACTTCCTCACTACCTCATCTATCCCCCTCCTTCCCCCTAACCCAAACCTTATTGCCAACCTCTCGAGAAAACTTAAACTCTTCACCTTCCCTCTCCTCCTACCTTTTCCCTGCCCTATATATGTAATATATATTATATATACACCCCACCTTTTCCCACTACCCCTTACCCCACCCCTCCTTTAAAAATTCAACGCCGAAAGATCAGCCTCCTGCACAAGCCTCTCCCTCGCCTCCTTCACTAACTCCTCACCCTCACTCACTAAAGCATCCGCATCTAACTCCATATTACTATCACCAATCTTCACTACCCTCCTACTCCTCCCCAACGCCACCATCATATATCCCGCACATAAATCAACTAAAATATCTCTCGTCTCGGGATCAACCTCTAACACCTTACCAACCTCATCATACATTAACTTCCACGATGCCCTTATCTCTACCTCCCCCTGATACCCCACATATAATGCAGGCTTCCTATACTCCCACGCTATCGTAAATCTCGACAGAGGCTTAGTCGATAAATATGCCGTATGCGTCAAAAACCTAAAATTCATAAACTCCCCTAAATATAAACCATATACCGACACCGGCACAACTGCATTCACAATGTCAGGAGCAGGGTCAGGAAATACATAAGGCGAAGCATAAGTCACATACGTCAATATCTTATCTGACTTATACACATACTTCTGATATAACGGATAAATTTGATTCTTAAATAATAATTCGAACTTATCTAAAGTGAACTCATTCGCTACTAATGCATCTTCAACTAAATATTGACCTGCCCGAACAAGAGCAGTCCGATACAACTCCTGTAAATTAATTCTTTGAACATATGACTTGTACATACCTTAACCACATTATTCACTCTCTTTCTTCGCACTTCTCCCACTACTCCTCTTAACCACCTCTTCACTCTTTGTCTTAACTTCTTCCTCCTTCACTTCAATTAACCAACCTAACTTTACCATCGAATTCACTTGCTCCATTACCTCTAAATTACCCTCATCCACATCGACCGGCTCACTTGTCACAAACACAGGCATACCATTTACAACTAACCTTACCATCACTCCATCTTTTGCTGCCTTTATTTTCATCTTCTTACCTCCTCTCCCTCTTTAAAAAATTAAAAAAAGAAGGTGGAGGCTTATCACCTCCACCCCCTATATCAATTAATCAATCACTCTCTATTACTCACCCCAAGGATATGTTCCATTTATCTGCCCACCAACTAAGAATCTATTCACTAACACTTCAACTGCCGCCCAAGTCGCTGCCGCCCTCTGTGTCACCAATGGATGAGTGGTAGGTAAAACCGAAGTAACCGTTACCGGCATATACGGACAAAATACAGCAGGAACCTCAAACTCACTCGCTCCTTTATATCCAATTATCATCATATCCTGAGGCAATACATCATTATCAACAACTCTAATAACAGGAATACCTTCAATCTCACCATAAAGGTGGGCAGTAAACATACCTCTACCATCAAACAACTGCTTCCATCCCAGCTGACTCTTAATAACTGCACAAGCTTTAGTCCCTGCAATGATAAAGCTAATAATCCCTCTCTTAGCCTGCTCAACTAACTTCTTCTCCGCTCCAGCAAGGAAAAACTTAAAAGTCTGATAATGTAGAAAATAATCAGTCCCAGTAGGCGGTGTCACATTCCAAGATACTGTTGCAGGTAAAGCATTCCTCATCTTCTTAATCAACTCACCCAATATCTCTGCATTCAAAGCATTCACTAAATCAACTGCTAACTCTTCCTCCGCCGAAATCCCAAACCTCTTCTGAATTTGCCAATTCTTAAATAGACCAATCAATCCTTTGACTGCATAAATCTTTGCACGCACTTGCTTAGTATCTAACTCGTAATTTATCTCCTTAACCCCTAAACTCAAATCCTCAATATTACCCCAATAAGTCACCGAAACTTGTACACCTGCCGCAGGTGCTGTAGCAAAAGTTAAACTTACAGCACCAGTCGTATAATTAATAGTCCCCCTTACACCATCTCCTAAAATATTCCCATCATAATTAAAATCTTGACCAACTACACTTCCCGCCTGAACAACCACCGTTCCAGGTCTTACCGGCTTATATGACAAAGTCCCAGTAAAAGTTGTCGCAGTCCCATTACCTGTCCCAATCACTTCAGAAACTTCAGCATTAGTATAACCCTGCGGGGTGACATAATCTCCATACACACTTACAATCGTCTGCCCAGCTGAAAGATTACCACCACCTGTAACCGCCTTCACCCTCTTATAATAAATTAGCCCTAACTCTTCGTCAATCGGCTGTACACTCGCAATCAACGGAAGAGGTGAAACACCATACATAATCGTCACAACATCTTTTGCAATGCGAGGTAAAATTCCCAAATCAGCTACCGTCCCATTCGCCTCACACATCTTTACTAAATCATCTACACTCTCTAACATCTTCCCAAGCGCCCTGTAATCCCATGCATTAGGTGACTTAAACTTCTTCCAATGCGAACTCTTCTCCATCAACCGCATATACGGCTTATACTTCCTATAATAAATATCTGCCTCTTCCTCTATCCTATTCAATAAATAAGCTTCATCTATCTTCTGTAACATCCTGTGATTCATCTTACACCCCTCCTTTTAAAATCTAATTTTTTTTAACTTCTATCCTCTTTCTCTACCTCTCTCAGTGCGAGGTAATATAACATCCTTTCTCAATACAGAGCTAAAAGTGTAGCCCTGCATCATGTCATACTTACTCAGCTATCTTCTTAAAAACAGATGCTCCTAACTGCTTCAAATCACTAGGATTACCAGCCTCAACCGACTTACTCAACCTCTCCACTAACCTGACACCTAAAACAGGTAACTGCTCCCTCCTATTATCTATACCCTCGACAATAATCGTCTTAGGAGTATTACCTCTCCTCCCTTCCTTTCTCCTCTTCAAAATATCCCTCGCCTCCTTAAACCCTACCTTCTTCACTAACCCAGCAACTTTCTTCCTCTCTATACCAGTCTCAACAGATAAACCATTTACCGCCTCCTTAAACAACTTAGTACCTGCCTTCACTATCGTATCATGCGCTAACCTCATAGCACTCTCTATCTTATGTATCCCACCTAACTCTTCCACCCTCCTCACTATCTTATACGCCTCTTTCAATAACCTCGTCTTCCTCCTAAGCTCCCTCTCCAATACCTCATTCCTCCTCTTCAACACCTCATTCCTACGCTCACCTAACTCCCTCATACCCATAAACCTAACCATACTCCTCTCTCTACCTTCCAATAATCTACTCCTTAACCCAACTCCACTCTCAAATAACCTCCTCCTAAGCCTATCCCTTAATCCAACTCCACTCTCCTGGAACTTTTCTCTTGATCTCATCCTCATCCTTTTCCTCATACAATCCCTTATACGATTTCTTACATTATCATTACCTTCTAATATTCCTCTCCTCAACCCAACTCTATTCTCAAACAACCTTCTACTCCTCAACCTATCCCTTATACTCTCTCTCAACATATCTCCACTCTCAAATAACCTTCTCCCCCTCAACCTATTCTCCAATAAACTCCTTCTTAACCTATTCCTTATACTTTCCCTTAACCTATTCTCCAATAACCTCCTCCTAAGCCTATTCCTTAATCTAACTCTACTCTCCTGAAGTCTTTCTTTTAATCTCCTCCTTATACGCTCTCTCACGCCTTCCCGAGAAAATATCCCCTTATCCCTCACACTCTCTGACAACTTTTTCTTCAACCTTACTTTAACACTTGCAGGTACCCTCCTTTCTAACATTTGCATCCCTCCTCTACCTGTCTTTTTTCTTTATCCATTCATCTTCAATACCCCAGATACCAACCTCACTACACGCCCTTCCCTTAAATCACCCCCACCACATACACCAACTACATACACTACCCCTACATCATCACCTTCACCTTTCACTACCTTACCTATATAATAGAACTCATCATCTTCCCTATACCAATAACCATCTTCCACATCTACATCCATCTCTAACTCATCACATAATACATCCTCCACAACTTCCCCCACCTCCACTACCTCACACTCCTTATCTAAATCAAATTCCACTTCCTTTCCTAACCCACTATCATCACTATCACCTATATCCTCCCTCTTCCTATACTCACTTCCCACTCCTAAACTCCCCTCCAATACCTTCCTTATCTTCCTTACTACTCCCAACACCGTATCAGCTGAAATATCCTCCTCACTCACTCCTAACCTATCAACTATCAAATCACCAATTGCCTCAATTTCCCTCTCCAATAAACCATTCCTCAACCCATTAAACCTCTCCACACTCTCCTCTAACTTCCTTAACCTCCTATCCCTTTCCTCAACCTCCCTCAGCAACTTCACTATCTTCTCCTCTAACCTCCCCTTCTCCTCTATCAACTTACCTATCGCATCCCTATCACAATGACCCTTCACCACACTCTCATACACCTCCTTCACTCGAGGTTGCGCCTCCAGAAACCCCGGATCAACCACAAAATCAAACCTCTCAAGCAAAAAATTGCTCGGATTTACCCTCCAATACCCCTCTCCCGTCTGCCCCTCATACTCACCATACGCCTTAGAACTTACCGATAACTTACTCCCACTCTCCAACAAAGTCTTCAATACGCGCCCCACAGGTGTATCTAATACCTCAGCCCTACCCCACCCTCTACCATCTGACATCATCTTCAAATCTGTCACTACATGACTTACCTTCCCCTCTCTTATCAAATCATCTAATTGCTCCTCCACATGTCCCACCGTCCCAAACAACAACCTATCCCGAAGCATCCTTTTTAACTCTGAACTAGATAACACATTCTCCCATAACTCCCTCGGATATAACCTACCATTCCTGCTCGGCACATCCGCTACAAAAAATACACCCTCCACTACCGCAACTACTCCAGGTCTCTTCCTCTCCTTAGCCTCAACTAATCTCAACTCACCATAAACAGTATCTCTTAACACCTGAGACATAACCTAATTACCCTCCTCCCTCTCCTCTTCACCTTGCTTCACTTCCTGAGAAATTAACCCTTCAGCATCCGGCATACCTTCTCGGGGCTTAAAAAATGCATATAAATTAGGAAATGTCATACCTTCTGTCCCATTAACATCCTTCCTTTCCATACCTTTAGTAATATCAATAGTCTTAACTGGAATAGACCCTATCTTCTCATCACTATCCTGAATAAGCCCAATCGTTATATCACGCCTACCACTTACCATATCATACCCCGTCGTCTGCTCCCTAAACCTCAAACCCCTACCCCTTCTCCTTAATCTTGATTCAGTTACTTTCTCTTCTTCTTCTATATCTTCTTCCTGTTCTCTAAACTCTTCTTCCTCTTCTATATCTCCCTCTCCAAACTCCTCATCTCCTAAATCCTCATACTCCATATCCTCTTCCTCTATATCTTCTTCCTCCTCTTCTGCTCCTTCGAACTCTTCCTTTTCTATACCTTCTTCTTCAACCTCTTCCCCATCTTCCACTGTCCAACTCTCCCCTTCATCCTCTATACCTAACACATCACATACTAATCCTACAAACTCTTTAACTGCATTCCTATCACTAACCAACTTACTAACCACATCCTCGGGCGCTGTCACATACCCCAAAACGGGAGCTAAAGACACTGTCACTCTTCCATTCTCAGTATAAATAACTACAACAGGCTCACCTTCAATATTACCTATCTCAAAAGTAGTCCTCTTCCCACCACTCTCTACCACAAGAACAAAAGGACTCTCAAACTCTACACCTTCTACACCAGCATCTTCTAAAACAGAAATAAGCTCCTGAACCTCCTCACTATATGCCTCCTTCCCTAACTCTTCCACATCAATATCAACATTATCTCCAATAGGCTCTACAGGAACCTCCCCCAAATCCTCAATAGCTTGCTCTAAAAATAACCTACGAAACCTCTTCGACACCTTTATTAAATCCTCAGCTAAAACACCACTCTTTCTCATACTATACCCCCTCCTCTTTTCTATGATAAATATAAAATTACATCACAAAAAATTTATCAAAAATACCCTAACCCATTTACACATTTATCCACACACCCTTCACTAAATCAAGCACCTTCCTCGACGGCTGTACCCTCGTCTTCAACACCCCTGCATCAGCAAAAACCTCAAACACCGATAATATATGCTTACACGCCGAAGCCACCCTTGCCACATTTATCGACTTCCTTGTCGTCCTCCTCGGAGGACAATGCACTCCACCTATCAACGCATTCTTCCCCTTCAATATCCTCGCAAACCGACACTGAAAATCCATACACCCACACTTCACCCTCACTTCATCACCTAACTCAATAAACCTCATATAAAACTCTTCATGCGTCTTCTTATCTATTGCCTTAACCGGCGTCCATTCATCAAATTCCTTTGAAAAATCCATATCATGCACAGCTATAGTCACCGGATATACTTTCGGATCATTCTCACTCCATACTTTCGCCTCAATCAACAACACTCTAGTCCCCCAGAAAGGGGTAAATAATAACTCTGTCACATTCCTCTTCATATTCTCAGACTTCCATACCCTATCTACCGTCCCCGGCTGCTTCCTCATATACTCATACGGTCCCCTATACAATGCATCAATCGTTATCGCCTCCACTAACTCCCTATACAAATCCTTCACCCTAAGAATAACACCCTCTTCTACCCCTTCCCCCTCTTCCTCATATTCATAAATCTCTACCGCCTTCGTCTTCCATAACGATAACACCCCAAACCAATCATACCACTTTCCATCTTCACCTCTAACCTCCTCCCCTGCTCTAAATAACCACATCCTATTCTCATTCACATCCACACCCTTCCTATCCAGCCACTCCACTACCTCCCTCTTACTCAATCCTACACTATCTACCACAACCACCCACCTTGAATGAATTCCCTCAGCTACCCATAACCTCGACACACCTTTTTTCCTACACATCTTCTCCATATTTTCCTTCAACCACCTCAATATCCCCTCTGCACTTCCCGCACTTATCTCATTCATAAAATCATTAGGAAACTCCATAGCTAACTCACTAAAAACTTCCTCCCCTAACCCTGAATACACCAAAAACTCCCTCTTCAACTCATCCGCTGAAAAGAAATCAAGAACATTAGAATCCCAACTTAACTTACGAACATATGTATCTAAACTAGGAACTAACCCCACCTCTTGTCTCAAAAACTCATACATAAACACAGTACAAAAACTATGAACTTCCTTCCTTAACTCCTCCTTCTTCATCATCCTGCACCTCGTCCACTTTAACCTTTCCGTGCTTTAACTCTTTCACTAACCACTCCAACATCTCACCCTCTTTCTCTACTCGCTCAGGAACTCTTAATCCCATCTTCTCCCACTCTCTCGGATGTACTACCCCAACCCAAAAATCCCAATCCACCCACTCTCCTTCACCAAATACCCAATCCATAACCTCCTTCACCTTCCTTAACATCTCCTCCAAAAACAACTTATACTCCACACCCTCATCTACACTCGCCCTATAATACCTCTCCTCTATCAATGCATGTACACCCGCCGATAACACCCCAATCAAAAACTCTAAATTCTCTTGCACTTTCCTTAAATCTAACCCTCTTAAATCTCTCTCTTTCTCCTTCTCTCTCTGATACACTTTCAATAACGTATCAGCTTCCCTCGTCGCCATAAACCTGCCTAAATTCCTATGAAATCTCTTACCCTCAGTTGATCTATGAAAATCCCTAATCCCTTTCAAATACTTCCATCTATACCTCTGCCAATTAACCTTTTGCTTCTGAGACCTCTCCCAATCTACTAAACCTAACTCTAACTCCTGTCTCTTTACTAAAAATTCATTTAGCGAAAGCCCACTCCTCAACCACTCAGACCTAAACAAACTCTCATCCATACCAGACTTAAACTTCATTACCCTATCTCCTTCTCACCTTCCCTCATCCTCAAACAAAAACTCATCCTCTTCTACCTCTTCCCCTTCAAACCCTTCAAACCCTTCTAACCTTTCCTCTTCCCCACCCTCTAACCAGTCCATCTCATCCATCCCTATATCCTGAACCTCAGCACCTTCTCCCTCTCCACCCTTACTTATCTGTATAACACCCTCAAGCCCCACTAACCCAAAATAATCATTCAAAAAGTCTATAACCTTCTCCTTATCCATAACTCCTTCCAAAATACCCGCTATCTCATTTACAGAATCCACAGTCCCTCTTACCGTCTCTATCATACCTGTTACAAACTCTAACTTGTCTAAATGCTCCGTACTTATCAATGCATTCCTAAACCTCACATCAATTCTCTCAACCGGAATATCCCCTAACCCTTGTAGCTTTGCCTCAATCCTCACTAACTGATACAACCCCTCCCTTATCGCCCGCTGAATAGATGCCACTTTCTTTACATACCGACTAAAACTCTTTAACGTATCAAGCTTAGTCATCCCTTCCCTTGAACCAAACAAAAAATTGTAAGGAACACCTAACGCCGCACAAAGCGTCACCTTCAACTCCTCCACTATATCTAAAGCAAAACTTTCTTCCAACTTCGGATCAGCTAACTGCATAAAACCTTTCTCATCACCCCACACCGGAACTACCTTATACCTGCCAACTGTATCTATCACATCAACTAAAGCCACCCTCCCCCTCTCATCTACAGTCGTATACACATTCAATAACTCTTGATACTTCTTCGCTATATCCCAAGCCCTCTGAATCGAAGTCTCTTGCGGAACCTTCACTCCTATCACTGTTGTCGCATTCAACTTCTGAACACAAAAAACGGGATAAAACACCATCAAAATATAAAGCGAATTTAATAGATCCCATAATCCCCAAAACAGGGGCTTCCCAAACCTAACATACTCAGTAAACCCCTCCTTCGCCACCTGCTCATACACTTTGTCAGGTAACTTTAACCTTACCTTCCTCGGACTTACAGAAAAATGTAAAAACTCAACATAATTCATCATCGCCTTATCCGAATTCTTACTCACCTCCGAATAATCTACTAGACAAACCGGTCTCCCAGACTTATACACCACTATCACTTTCTTCTGATCAATATCATCCTCAAGCGCCACCACTTTTCTCCCATCATTCACAACCCTCACCACATAATCCCCATACGCCACCACATCTTCTACTATCGACGAAATAAACGCATCTAAATCTATCCTCTCCTGTATCCCCTCCACAATCAGCTTCAAACTCTCATCAACCGTCGTTATCTCCACTACATCTCCCGTCACAGGATCCATACTCAACGCATCATCCACTAACAAATTCACTATCATCTGATGAAAAAACGTATCCTTGTACGCCTCAACCGTCTCTATCATTCTCTGCTTATCCAAAATCGGCTGACCCAACACCGCACTAAGAAAATACCGCCTTGACTTATCCGTCAACACATTATAAAAAGCTGACCAAGCCCTTATCTCCCTCTCTACCTGCTCATCCCTACTAACCATCACCCCCTGCCCAACAGGCTGATGAGGCTGAGATACACTACCACGACCTAAAAAATGAATTAACTTCTCAAGCAAGGATGGCATCTCTTACTCCTCACCCACACCCAACATCTTACGCAACTCCTCCCTCACAAGCTTGAACTTCGTCATCTTCCACTTATCTGCTACACTAACTAACTTCCTATCCAATCCAACCGGAATAGCAACCTTCATAATAAAATCTTTCACAAATACCTTACCCTTCCCATTCTCACCACCTCCTAACCCACTCCCCTCCACTATACCATCCATTACCTCATTCAACACATCCTCCACCGACTTCCCACTCTCATGGCAATACTTAACTAACCTGTCCATCAAATCCTTAGAAATCCTAAACTCCTCTAACCTCTTCTTTGCTAGCATCGCCCACCCCTCCCTTTTATTTGTAATATTATATTATTACCAACCCCTTCACTCTCTAATCTTCTCTTAAATATAAAACAACCCTCCCATTTTAGCCACCCCACTTCCTCATCTCCTTAGCCACCTCTACAGACAGCAGAGAAAGATAGTCTACTACATCACCTTTAACAACCTTGCTCATTACCCTCTCCCTCCCATCCCCACTCGCTAACTCAATAAACCCCTCCTCCTTTAAAATCCTATCAACACTATATATACCATTCCTTAAAAATACAAACACCTCCCACTCCTCATCTCCCACCTTAACAACTTCTACCTTTAACCGCCCACCACATAACAAAAACTTCACACCAACCACCTCCCCACCTTATAATTCAACCACACACTCTCCACTCGCCTCGGTCTTTCTTGTCCTTTCTGTACTACTTTCGAATGTAACGTAACCTCCTTATCTAACCTCATCCACCCACTCTCCTCCAATCTTTCATAAATTTTATTCCTATACCCAGATAAAATTACCTTCCCCTTCAACCCTAAACAAATATCTACTAACTCCTCATGCTCCTCATCCGTCATCTCATGTACATAAATACCGTATTTCCATGTCCTCATCTCCATCACATACGGCGGATCTAAATAAAACAAAGTTTCTTCACCATCATACTTCCTTACCACATCCTTCCAATCCCTATTCAATACTGCTACACCCCTCAATCTCTTATGAATAGCTAACAACCTTTCCTTAATCCTCTCATACCAATTTGCTTTATTACGACTCTTCCATATCAAAAACTGCTCACTCAAATTACCATTCAAACAAAAAATAATCACATAAAAGAACATAACTGCTTTATCCACTAAATCCAAATCTCCACTCTTCAAATTCTCTAAAAACTCATAATACAACTTCTCACTCGCTCCTATAAACCATATTCTCTCTATAAATCTCTGAAATAACTCCTCATCTGACAATACCTTGAACAACGCATATACCCTATCATCTATATCATTAATTACTTCAATTTTAGACCTCGACTTCGTAAAAAACACCCATCCAGCCCCAAAGAACGGCTCAACATATATTTCATGCTTCGACATAAGACTTACTATCCAATCAGCTAAATAAAACTTACCACCCGCCCACACCAACGGAGACCTCACCTCCTCTATCTGACTTCTCTGAAAATCCTCCATTACTAAATCCCTTAATCTCATCCGTCCTTCCTCCCTCAACATGTTGAAAATCCACACTCCCTACACACCATACAATTCCCTTCCCTCACTAATGCCAAACTCCCACATCTGGGACACAAATCTCCTACTCCCCCAGTCTCTACCTCTCCCACATCACAACCTTCACCTCCCTTCCTCCTCTTTATCGCATCTTCCATCACCTTCGCTATCATATCAGGTAACCCCTTCGCCCTCAACTCCCCACACCGATAAAACTCACCCATCTCTATTCCCTTCAACGTCTTTATAAACTTCTCCGCTAAACTCGGATCATACCTTAACCCCACCGACACTATCCTACCTATCGCCTGAAACATCGAATTTAACGTCGTCCCCGCCTTCCCTACATTCACAAATACCTCCCTCAAATTACCCTCTCTATCAAAACTCGTCGTCACATACGCCTTCACAGTCCCCTTCACCTCATACACATACCCATCCCTCACTTCATCAAACTCTACACTCCCCTTCTCAACCTCTACCTTCTCTTCCTCTTTCTTATCATCCCCACCTCCCTTCACATACACTGTATCCTCCCTACACCCATCCCTAAACACTGTAAACCCCTTCAACCTGTACTGCATCGACCTCTCTATCAACTCTTTTATCTCCTCCACTGTCGTCTCTCTTGCACAATTTATCGTCTTAGAAATACCTGTATGAACAAAACGCTGAAATCTTGCCAACATCTCTAACTGCTGAAGAGGTTTCACTTCATGCGCTAACTGCCTCTCCACCCTCTTCCTAAACTCCTTATCCTCTAACCTCTCTGCTAAATACTCAGTCACTAACATAACTTCCTTCCACTCCCCTGTATAAAAATCCCTCACCCTCCTCGTCAACTCTATTTCAAACATCGGCTCAATACCTGTATCACCACCCACCCTCGCAAACATAGAAACAGACCCAGTAGGAGGCTGTGACGTCGTCACCGCATGAAAAAACCCACCATACCTCTTACCAATATCATTCACATAATTCACCTCCTTTGCAAAAGGTAACCTCCTACTAAACACTACCTCCCTTAACTCACCTAAATGCATCTCTAAATAATCCTTATCCCACTTATACACCTTCTCAGTCCAACCTGCTAAATCTGCAGAAAACTTCAACGTCCCAAGCGTCAACGCTACCTGCACATTCTCCGCAAACTCTAACGCCTCCTCATCATATCCATACCTCACATGCCCATCATAAGCTAAAAGTAACGCCGTATGAAAACCCGTCATACCTACACCTACCGGTTTCACCCTCTGCGTCGCCTCCCTTATCTCCTCAATCGGATAACCCTCATCCATAAACAACATCACCGTCCCCCACACACACGCTAAATACGCCACATCAAACACCCTCCTATAAAATCTCTCGAAATCAAATCCATTATCCAAATCAGATACTTCCCTCGCAATTTTTGCCACATTCACCGTCACAAGATTGCACGACGTGTTGGCGGGCGCTAAATACTCACCACACGGATTACTAAACCCCGGATAATCCCTCTCATCCTCCCTCCAATTAAACGGCGAATACCTCAACATATTATGCAGAAATAAAAAACCAGGATCACCACTCGCCCACATACTTTCTGCTATCTCATCATATAACTCCCTCCCTTCCTTAAAAAACTCCTCATCCACTACCACCGATATATTCATATTCGATAATGGCACATCCACCCTCTCCTCCTCAGGTAACGACCATATCATCCTCGACAACATCGGAACCGCCTTCTTCGCCTTAATAAAACGCCTGATATCATCATGCCTCCAATGCATCTGCACAAGTAAAGCACCTCTTCTCCTGCCTCCTTGATTCGTCGTCCCCGTCACAGCATCAAACAACGGTAAAAATCCCACTGGACCTGACGCTATACCTTGCCCATTATCAACTACCGAACTCCTACCTCTCACCTTTGATATATCTACCCCACATCCACCACCCCTCACATATATCTTCCTCATCTTATTACATGTCTCATAAATACCATCCATCGTGTCAGGAACATAACCTAACGGATAACACGAAAAATAACCCTTCCTCCTTGTATAAGGATTTCCAAACGTCATCAACGCAGGCGTAGCAGGAATAATTAAACGATCCCTAATCGCCTTCACAACCTCACTTAATAGCTCCTCCTTCTTACAATCATCATAACAAAACCTCTTTACTCCCTTAGTCACACCTACAGATAACAAATACCCACCTATCCTATTTACTACATCATTCCAATCATACTCCGACGGCTCACCTGTCTCAGGCTTCCTCACAGCATACCTCGTCTCAATTAAATACCTCTCAAACTCAGACCAAGCTCTCTCTACCTCCTTAACCATATCCACCTCCCTATATGTATGGTCTTACCTTACACTAACCTTCTATTCACCATCCTCAACCGCCTCACCACTAACTCACAAAACCTTTCCTCTATCTCAATCCCCACCACCCTTCTATTTAGCTCTACACCCACCATCAAAGTCGTCCCACTACCTGAAAACGGATCAAGTACTACATCTCCCTCCCATGTGCCCGCCCCTTCATAAGGCTAAGGCTTCCTGTCTTATAACAGGCATACTATCCCCTATCCCTACTCTAAGCAGGGACTCGGGATTACTTCTGTAAATTAAATCAAAAAGCTTAAATCTCACAGGATTGCACAATTTTACAAACAAAGTCTTTAAGTTTAACAATAGTCCACGGAGCTTAGCTCCGACCTTCAAAATATTCATTGCTCCAACCAAATCAGCATTAAATATCTTGTTTAACTCTGAGTCTTTATACAAACCTCTACTTACCCTTTTTCCAGAAAACTCCACTTCCTCACCATTCACCTTTTTACTCTGTATCTCCACTACATCATCACTAATCGGAGATGCTTTACTAGTATACCTCTCATCAACCTCTATTACCCGAATACCTAACTCTTCGCATTTATATCTCAACAACCTCTACCTTCAACCGCCCACCATATAACAAAAACCTCAAACCAACCACCTCCCCACTCTATAATTCAACCATAAACTTTCAATTCTCTTCGGTCTCTCCTTACCTTTAAACACAACTATCGAAGTTAATGAGACCTCCCTATCCAACCTTATCCACCCATTCTCCTCTAATCTCCTATATATTTCATTCAAATAACCAGACAATATCACTTTACTTTTTAACTTTAAACAAATATCTACCAATTCCTCATGCTCTTCATTACTCATCTCATACGCATATATTCCCTCACTATTAGAACGAGTATCTAAAACATACGGCGGATCCAAATATACTACCACATCCTCCCCATCATATTTCCTTACCACATCCTTCCAATCCCTATTTAACACTACTACACCCCGCAACCTCTTATGAATAGCTAACAACCTATCCTTTACCACTTCATAAGACAATGCTTTATTATTATCCCTCCATATTAAAAACCGCTCATCTAAATTACCACTTAAAGCAAATTTATTCACATAAAAGAACATAACTGCCCTATCCACTAAATCTATCTCATTACTTTTCAACTTCTCTAACATCTCATAATACAACTTTTCACTCGCTCCTATAAACCATATTTTCTCCACAAACCTCTGAAACAACTCCTCATCAGATAAAACTCTAAACAATGCATACACTCTATCATCTATATCATTAATCACTTCAATCTCTGACTTCGGCTTAGTAAAAAACACCCACCCAGCCCCAAAGAACGGCTCTACATATACCTTATGCCTAGGCATCAAACTAACTATCCAATCCGCTAAATAAAATTTACCACCAGTCCACTTAAGAGGAGATTTCACTTCATCTACCTGACACCTCTCAAAATCTTCCATCACTAAGTCTTCTAACTTCATATACTCTTCACCCTATAAACAACTTCCTTATCCTCAACTCCTCCTCTACCCTCTTCTTTGCAACTTTGCAAAACTCTTCCTCTATTTCTATCCCAATCCATCTTCTTCCCAACCTCTCACAAACCACCGCTGTCGTCCCACTCCCCAGAAAAGGATCCAACACTATATCCCCTTCATTACTTGAACAGTACACTAACTTCATCACCAACTCTAATGGCTTCTGCGCCTTATGTAATAGAGGTCGAGGCTGAGAATAAACCATCATATCAAATCCACCCCCATGCGGGTTCAACTTATAACCTTCCTCAGCCACCTTCTTACTATGCTTTGCCTTCTTACCCTTCACTGCATAAAATACTACATCCCACGTGCTCTTCCACCTATCAAAACCATAACTCAACCCAGCCCCATACAAATTCGGATGCCACCACACCATCATATTCTTAAGCGTCAAATTACTCCTCACCCATCCCTCTACTCCATACATAGTCAAGGGCGCAAAGAAAACATATAAGCTTGCCCCCTCCTTCATTCCCCTTTTTACTTCCTCAAGCCACTGAAATTGCCACTCATCATCCTTCCTATCCCACTTTATCTTTGAATTATACGGCGGATCAGCAATCACTAAGTCAACACTCTCGCTAGGAAAACTTTTCAATACCTCTATAGCATCACCTCTATACAGAACGCCTAACTCTGTCTTAAGATACTCTTCCATCATTGTCCCCACTATTCACATACTTTTCATAAAGATCACCGAATATGGACGGTACATATAGATTAAGGATCTCCAAAATCCGCATCGCCACCTCCCTTATCTCCCACTGAGCTGTTTTATCACACCTTAGTTCTATAAAATGCCTCCACTGCCGAAAATTCATCTTGACCAAAATCTTTGACTTCACACATTGCGGCAATACATACCTTGCATCCTCTTTCCTTATACCCAACTCTATCAAGCGCTCATACGCTCCAAACCCCTCCTTCACTGCATCTAAAAACACTTCCAAAGCTTCCGCACTCTCTAAAACTTTAGGCGGAACAATAATATATTCTAAATCCTTAACCTTCACCCTTCTTTGACTTTCTTGTGCATAACTCGCTATTCTATGTCTTACTAACTGATGAGTACATGCCCTTGAACATACTACTTCAAATATCGCCTCAGCAAACTCCAAAGGTGATAAATGCCCTAACTTAATACACCTCCTTATAAACTCCCTCCTCTTCTCTACATCATCAACACACTCAGACTGAAAACAATTTCTATACGCCCTCTCAATTAACTCCTCTGCATTTGAAGTAACCGAAACTAAACTTACCTCAGGCTTCCATTCTTCCTTCATAACTCCCTCCCCCATTAAAATATGCTACTCCCCTCCCAACCACCACCTCTCTTCCCCCACTTCCTGAAAAACTCTTCCCAACCACCTACCTTATATTCATCCCACTTCCTTTCATACCACCACTCATCAACCTTCTCCTCAAACACATCTGGCTGATACATCAACTCATACTGACCTTGCTTCCATTCCTTACACGCTACAAACACTGACCCCGCTACCGCATCCGCCACATCCTTACTCCCTCCAGCTGGATGATCTACCTTCTTACCATCCCACTCCAACCCAAACAACTCCCTCCTATACACCACATTCTCCACATGCTTTATCCTCCTCTCCAAATACAAAGTCACTAAATTCCTATACGCCTCATCTGTCTTGTCCACAGATAACTTCTCAACCTGAAACCCTCTCCTTTGTAATAACTGTATCATATCCACTGACTGAAAACTATCAAAAGTTACCTTCACTACATTCACTCCACTATCCTTCAACCATACCAAAAATTCCCTCACCTTCCATAACGGCACCTCATCATCTACATACCGCCTATTCGGCTCAATACCTACCATCCATTCCACCTCTACAATCGGCAAATCCCCTAAATCTGTTTTCTTTATACCAATAACCTTAGCACACGCTATACCTGTCCTGTCACCCTTCACTCCCAAGTCTACATGAATATACCGAGGCACATCTCTATCTACCACTAAATCCAACCTAAACATATCCTGAAGTCTAACTTCATCTTTACTACTCAACTGCACTATATCATCTTTAAACAATTTCAATTTATCCACCACCGCCTCATCATATGCTAACATCGACCTAAACAACTTATTCTCTCCTCCCACACTTACACCTAACACATCCTTCAACGCCCTGTAAATGTCCTCCTCAAACGCCCGCCTAAAATCAACAGGCACTTCCTTAAAATATGCCCTGTACTCAAACGGCACCATATGCTTCACCGAATACTTCACCGGATACTTCCTTACCTCCTCCACTACATCCTTACCCACCTTAAACCACCCCAACACCTCCACTAAATCCTCTACCCCATCTATTATCTTCGGTCTACTAAACTCTGTCCCTGTAAACACTACAAAACTATCACTACTATAATGATGCCTCTTCAACTCATACCCAACTACCAATACCACCAACACATCATTGTCATTACCTACCTTCCTTATCCTCTCCTCCACAAAACTACTCAACTCCTCAGCCGAACTCACAAGCACAGATAAACCCCTATCCTTCCCATCCACCACAAACCTACTCTTCCTCCTCTCTATTATCGCCGTATACAAAGTCCTCGCCTTCTCAAGCGGATCCTTCGCTCGCATAAAATTTGCCTCATCTAACACCGCACCCAGCAACGCTAACCCCAACTGATGACTAAACTCACTACCCGTATACACCGACATCCTCGGAAACCTTATCTCTGAATTTACATCCTTATCTCTATGATATTCATTCCTAAAATACGGTGTTGCATCTATCATATCCCTTAACATCGCAAAACCAGTCCACGCCGCCTGCTTCAACGTCACTGTAAAATACATAAACGCTATCCTCGTCCCAATCAATAACTTAAACAACGCCTCCGGATTCTTATAACAACTCAACTCATATAACTTCCTCATCAATAACGCATTAGCAAACGTCGTCTTCCCACCACCAATACTCCCTATCACTATTACCTCATTCACACCTCTCTTATATACCTCAACTATCTTCTCTTTCCAAAAATCATACATCTTACAAACAGGACCAGCATAATACCCACTCTCTACCCACTCCTCAATCGGCACTATCTCCCTCACCTGCACAGGCTCATAATCCCTAACCCTCACTAAATTATCTAACATCCTCTCTATCTCACTTACTACAATATTACCCATAACTTTATACTAACTCTTTCCTCCCTTCCTTTAATCTCTTTATAAAATCCAACACTTGCTTCCTCTCCTCTTCACTTAACTCCATCAAATAATAAGCCAACGCACGCACCGCCTCATCTACCGTATCTACATGCGATACCTCCTTCTCTAACTTCGCTAACCTCTCCATCACCTGAAGAAACTCTACCACCCTACCTTGCAACTCCTCTAATAACTTACTATACCCATACAAAGTCAAATTCTCACTATTCATACTTTCCTCACACTTCCTATACCACTCATCAGACACCTTCTCATATAAAGCTACTACATCACTTAACTTCTCTCGCATCTTCTTCAATAAAATCCTCTCTACCATAACCCCCCCTTTTCCTTATCTTCTTCATCATATAACCCTAATATACCAAGCGGGAACCTCTTCCTATCACTTAAATCAAACTCTAACTTGCCTTTCTTAACTACTTCCTCCGCAAACCTACCCACCGCACTATTAACCTTAAACCCTGAAAACACAGCTTGAACATCCTTTACTGTCCTCAAAAACCTCTCCATCCGTGGAAACTTTACCGTTAACCCAGCAAATAAATAAAAGAAAAACCATAAATCCTTCCCATACTTATCAAACAAAAACAATAACACCCTTAAGTCGACCTTTAACCTCTCAGCTACCCATAACAACATCACCGCATCCTGATCTATATCCTCAATAACAAGCTTGTCACCTTCCGTCTCATACCACCTCATCTACCACCTCTCTCTATCAACTCCTCAACATATACCATACCACCACCCTCCTATATACACTATCTACCCCATTCAAAATACTATCTAATACCTCTCCCCTCAAACCATGAACTACACTACAACTTACTTCCCTCAATAAAACATCCCGAAATATACCCTCACCATCATCATACTCCTCATCTATAGCCTCACCTTCCTCTACATCCTCACTACGAACACTCCTCACAACTTCCCAGTACTTCTTCTGAGATACCCTGTCCCTTATCAACGAATACAAAAACGATAATAAACTACCCTTCCCCTTATCCCAATACTTCACCTTCTCTAGTATCGATACAAACGCCTCTTGAAACACATCCTCATCCCAATACACACCATGCTTTATCATTACATAAAACACAAACCCCTGTACTACAAAATAAAACTGCTCACTATTAACACTATACTCCTTAAGCACCGATACTAAAAACCTCTCCTTCCCCTCCCCACTCAACTCCTTAAACCACATCAAAAAAGAAGCTATATCAAACCTTCGCCCAAATAACTCACATTCCCATAAAACAAACCGCTCCACCTACCCTACCTCTCCTACCCCCCTCACCCCTCCCCTCCTTTTATATGTAATATATATTATGTACACACCCCATAACCTAACCTCCTCCTCACCTTCCCTCTCTATTACACCATCACCATAACCTCACCACTCACTTCATCCTCCAACCTCTCCCTCAACCTCTGAACACACTCCATACATAACACCTTTAACCCTCCTTCCCTCACTAACCACCAGTCCTCACTCCTCGCAACCTCATCTAAAGCTTTCTCAATACTTTCAAATAAAATAACACCCTTCCCATTACCATATACCTTCCCACACCCTGCACACTTCACCACCCATACCAACTTCCTCTCAAACGACAAATTACTTTCAAAACTATTACCTACTAACGCACTCCTGTCTATCATACCCCACACCTCCTCTTTTATTGTCACCCGACCTTCCTCCGTAAAGCTAACTTCACTTTTTTAACATATACCTTTTGCTTCCATTTACTCTTAGCATTATACCTACCCACCCCTCTCCATACATTACCTCCCACCTCATCAATATGCCTCCTCAATATCCATGCTCCCACTAAAATATTGTAACAAGCATCCCTCTTCACTCTCCTAACACTAAACCCTTCCCTCCTCAGAACAGGAAACCATGAACTGTATACCTGCATCACCCCTACACTATACCCTCTACCACCACTCCTATTCACCTTTCTCTGATCCATCCCACTCTCCACCTCAGCTATCGCCTTCAATATCTTCACATCTATCCCATACCTCTTACTCGCCACCTGGAAACACCTATCCAGTCAATCCCCACACCAACCCGCTGCTGACATAGATAGAACAGATAACACTACTAATATTACCTTTTTCAGCATTCAACACCTCCTCTATTAATCTTTCACCTCCACCACTCCCTCAAATCTTCTAACGTTTGAGTCGCAACTTCCTTCGTCCTCACTGTACAAAATGAACAGTTAACTATCTTCCTTAACGCACTTTCAGCATCTCTCACCACCTTATCGAATAAAAACACCGAAGCTTGATAATTCGTCTCATTTAAAGACCCTCCACTCATCTCAACAGATACTAATACATCAGTTCCAAACACTATCTTATCGATTTCCCTAAATGCCTCTGATAATAATATAGCCTCAGTCTCCAACAATATTAACCTCTTCATCAACTGTTCCCTTTGCTTACTAAATCTTACCTTGCCTACCTCATCCGCTAAACTACCCACCTTAGCCTTTACCTCCGCTAACCTCGAACTTAACATATCCCTGTCCCGTATAACCTTTTCCCCAAAACTACTAGCATCACAAATCGATACCACCACACTCAACATCAAAACTAACATAAACACTATCACCCTCTTCATATCACCCACCTCCTCTTTAGTTTTTCTCTCCTTTATCCTTATATAACTTACGCAATCTCTCCTTATACTCACCCCAATCAACTCCTAACTGCACCGCCACCATCCTCTCCACTAATGTCGCAAACATATGCTCCCAATAGTAAGGCGCCCTCAAGTCATCACCTGGCTCATCAACCTGAACATTTCCCTTCCTTGCCTCTTCTTCCCACCACTCATCAAACACCCTAACCTCTTCCTCCTTCACCCCTCTTAACCATAACTGAAACCATTCTACTAACTCGTGTATCATAACTAAAAACTCATACCTCACATCCCCTAACTCAGATATCTCCATCACCCACTTCCCATCCCCTACCTCATAATAGTCACCAGTTGTATTATACCTATGCTGATCATGCGGTATAACCCTTATCACTATCTCAGGAAACTTACTCCTGTCCCCTCCTTCCATACCTACCCTCCTCTACCATCCTCTCTACCTTCCTCGCCACTTCCCTCGCCTTCTCCACCCTCTCATATACCTCCTCAATCATCCCCGTCAAAAAATATATCTCATGCGATATCCTCCGTACCTTAACCATTCTTTCCCTTACCTCATCTATCAACACTTTCAACTCCTGAACTATACTCTCCAACGACTCTGACACTATTCCACCTCCTCTTCACTTTTTCTTTACTCGCACCCCCGGGAGGACTTGAACCTCCAACCTCTGGATTTGGAGTCCAGCGCTCTTCCAACTTGAGCTACAGGGGCATATTTATTCCTCTACCTTACCCCACCCATACCTATCCACCACATCCCAGTAACACCTTAGACAACATACCCACTTGCCCCAAGCTTCCGTCCCTTTCACTCTCCAATCATCTACCCATGCCCCATCTATCACCTTACCTATTCCTTCTTTCTCTTTCCTTCTCCCACAATTGAAACATTTTTCCAACCTTTCCATATCATCTTTACCTCTTTTCAATAAAATTAACTACAATATTTTCTACCTCACTTACTAATTCTTTAACATGAAGTAAAGCATTTACTCTCACTACATCGAAAAACCCCAAAACCTTCGCATAATTTGCTTTTACCTCCCTTAACTTCTCCTCCTTTTCAAACACAGATAAAACCTCACCTCTCTTCATTAACCTCTCCAATGCAATTCTCACCGGAACTTCAAAATATACCACCAAACTAGGAGCCGGAGAAAACAAACTATTCAAGAAAAACAACTCCCTCATAGAAAAAAGCTCACTCGCTTGATATACCACCGTTGATAAATAATACCTATCCAATACAACTACCTTCCCTTCCTTTAACGCGGGAATAACCACCTCTTTAACATGCTCTATCCTATCCTGCATAAACAAAAACAACAACTCCTCCGCTGAAACATCACCACCCCTCAAAGCCTCCCTTACCCTCTTACCATATTCACTATCAGTTGGCTCACCACTAAAAACTACATCATCTCTACCTTTCATCCGCTCTTTCAATGCTTTATGTACCGTTGTCTTTCCTGCACCATCTATCCCTTCAAACACAACAAGCTTCCCCGGTCTACATATCATAAGATCTATCTTCTCACGCATTAACTCTTCTTCACCTTGCACTAACTCAAATATCTTAGCCTTGTCTTTATCCACTACACATAAACTCATACCCTCTTCACCTCTACATCAAACCCCTCTTGCCTTAACCTCAACCCCATCACCTCCACAACCCACCACTTATCCCTCCCTACTAATAACTCCTCCACAAACATTCCATCCGCACTATACAACCTCACCATACCATAACCAAACCATCGAGGAGGTACTAATACCACCCTCTTAACCCCTCTCTCCATTAAATACTCCACTAAATTTCTATACTGAACATTAATAACCTTTATCCATTTCACTAACTTTACCAAAATCCATAAAACCATCAACCCTACTATTACACTTACTACCCATAACATCCTACCCATCTCATACCTTTTTTCACCATACTATACAAATTCTACTCACTTGCAAATACTCCCCCTACTTCCTTTTTCATCAAATCCTCTATCTCCTGAACACTCGTCCCTCTCTGACATATCAACCCCCATAGCCTCACTCAATACACCTCTTAACCGCCTGACAACCTCAAAAATATCCTCTCCCATCTGCCACTCCATCAACACCGTGTCTAACAGATACAACACACCAGCCATCTCTTTCAACACATCCTCTTCCCATTCCTTAAATAAAATACCCCTCGCCAACATCATAGCTAAACTACTAACCGTCCCATACATCAAACCACACGCCGCATCACTCCACCTCTTCGAAAATTCCTTACTATCACTATTCAACAAATCCTCTAACTCTTCTCCTCCACCTCCCTCCACAAACAATAAACCCAACCTCTCCATTACCTCATCTAAAACCTTAACTAATACCTCCTTTAACTCCTCCTGAGAAAAAACCTCTCTCAACTCTTCTAATTCTTTATCTAAAACTAACATAACCCCACCTCCCTTTTCTATTCCCTCCCTTTTATTATATAATGTACCCTCTTTCTCATGTACTACACACCTCGCTTCACTCTACCCTCTACTAACTCTATCTCCTTCTCTGACAACCCATACAACTCATAAACTAAATAGTCTATTTTATCTTTAAGCTCCTTAACCCTCCGCTGTTTTTCCATATTTACTTCATAGTCATCAGACTGAGTAAGCATAAGAATTTCACCTACCCTCTGAACGATCTGATTCGCAAGCGGTCTAGTCTCAAATGTTAATTTTTTAATAGGCAACCTACCTAAATAGCTTTCACCAAAATGCATTGACATTATTGCCCTGTTATAAACAAAATAACAATAATACCACCCTACTAATCTTGAATTCATTATCCCTAATATATACTCATACGGATATAAATCGCTAGTCAAAAAAGTATTTTCCACTGTATCTAAAGTTAAAACCCCTCGAGCATCATAAGTTGCCTTTACAACTATTCCTTCGAAAGGATATTTCATATAAGACAATATCCTCTGTGAAATTATCTTAGGTTGCAACAACTTTTTTACCCTTTGACTATTTAATTCTTCTTGTGTAAGAAAAACTCTATCTAAAAACTTACGAATTTCATATTTACCTATATCCCTTCCTCTAATTATCTCAATACCATCACCATTATCCCTATTCAATATCTTTCTTTGAAAATATAAACCTGACTGAGTTTTTGAAATATGACAAAGTAAAACACTGTCTCTTAACATCTTTTCAAATATCCTCAATTTACTATCATCAATATATATCGGCAAAATCCCAAGCCTATCCGCCATAAAAGTCCCCACTCTATTCATAATCCTTACCTTATCATCACAACATTCCCCCGCCTCATACTTATACCTATCACAATCTATACCCTTCTGCGATATCAAAATAACTTGCTCAAGCTCAACATTCTCAAACGCTTTCATCAAGTCAACCAAAACAAGCAATCTATTACTTTTATAAACCAAAGCCCTCGGCTTTTCCCAACTCTCTACAAAAGTAATAGATTTCGGAACCACAAAAGCCAAAATCCCACCAAGCCTCAAAACCCTAAATCCCATCTCTATAAACAACGACGCTAAGTTTTTGTTAACTTCATAAAACTTATAGTGCTTTTGTATATAATCCTTATAACCATATACATTAGCCCCATACGGCGGATTACCAATAACTATGTCAAATCCACCACTCACCTCAATAAATCCTCCGGAAAATCTAACAACGCATCCCCCTCCACAATATTAAACCTTAACCTCTGAAAAGATACCATACAACCACTCTCAATCAAAGAAAACCATAACCTCATCTTACAAATCTCAACAGCTCTTCCATCTATATCTATTCCATACAGAGACCTCTCTATTGCATTCCTCTTCACCTTACACACTGAAACATCACTCACCAACCCCCTTAACCTTACTATCTCATCTAACATCCCTACCAAAAAAGCCCCAGTCCCACAAGCTGGATCACATACCTTCACCTCAGCTAATAACCTATCCACCTCTTCCTCATACCCCTCCACTCCTAACACATCACCACTCCTCACAAACCTCCCTAACCCATCCTCACTCACCTTCCCCTCTAATTTCGACTGAAGATAATAAAATATGCTTTCACGGCACATATACTCAACTATCACCCTCGGCGTATAATACACACCCTTCTTTTTCTTGCTCTCTTTACTCAACCACCCTAAAAAACTCTCATACACACTACCTAATATCCCACTCCCCAACTCCCTAAAATCATAAAACCTCAAACCCTTCCAGCCCTTCCTCCCCTTACCCTCATACTCAAATACCCTCCTTAACCCATTAACCAACCCACTACACTCTAAAAACCTTTTATCATCTACCCTCAAAAATCCAACATCTATATACTTCTCTAGAGTACTATACACACTACATAGAAACTCATCTAACAACCTCACACTAAACACTCGCCTAACATCTTCCTTCGACACTAACTGATATTCCTCAAACATTTTCAACAAAATTAACAAGAACACAAACTTAAAAACCCCAACCCTCCTCTCCTCTACCTCACATACTACATCACCTACCACATCCTCTAAATAATCCAAATAACCTAATACATCCCTACAGAAATCTTTCTCTACCTCAGTAATATCCTGCACCTCCCAAACAAAATACCCTCTAATAAACCCAAACCCCTTATGTACCACCCACCCCTATATTATGTACCTACCTTACCTCTCTACCTTTAAACAACTAACACCATCCCTCTTCTCCACTAACCACACCTCATCCCACTCCACCATCCTCTTCACGTCTTCATGATGCGTCACCACTACAACCGTCCTATCTTTACCCCTCAACCACTGAAGCAACTCAACCACCCTCTCCCTATTCACTAAATCAAGCGGAGCAAATACCTCATCCAATATCAATAAATTCGTCCCCTTCCCTTGATACATCAGAAAATCTGATAAACCTAACATCACAACCAACATTATTAAATACCTCTCACTACCACTCCACCAACTTAACTTACTCATACTCTTATACCCATCACTCACCTCCACCTCTAACTGCCCTTTACTCCCTATCCTAAACTTTACATTTATTCCTATTGCCTCTCCATATCTCCTCATTAACTCATTAAACACCCCCAAGACCTTATCCAATACATACGCTACAATACCATCATCACTTAAACCCTTCTCCCACTTCCTCGCCACATCTAACTCCCATTCTAATTCCTCTATACCTGAAAAACCTTCCTCCCTCAACTTAGCCTTCTGCCTTTCATATTCATCTGCCCTCGCCTTCACCTCTACCGCCTTCCTATACTCCCCTACATCTCCCACCCTCTTCCTCATACCCCATACTTCCTTCAATAACCTCTCCCTATCTACTCCCTTACCTCCAATGTATACAACCTCCAACTCCCTCAACTGCCCTTCCACTTGCTTCAATACATTAGATAACCTCTCCATCTCTTCCTTCGCTTCCTTAATAAACCTTTCCGTATCTACCTCAGAACCACATACCCAACATCTACCATCCCTCAAATACCTTACTTTCTCCTTTATATTCACTACCTTCCCAGATAACTCATCCCTCACACCTCTTAACTGCTTTATTAACCCCTCAACCTTCAACGCATCCCGCCACCTTCGCACTTGCTCCAATACATACTTCCTCTTCTTCCTATACTCCTCAATCGCAATCGGTAAATTACTACCCCATCTCTCTAATACCCCTAACGCCCACCTCACCTCCTCTTCCTTCACTTCCATCTCTTTCAACCTCTCCAATAACTCCCTCATATCCTTCCTTACCCTTAACTCAACCTCTACCTCCTTCCTTCTCTCCTTTACTTTATCCCTCAATCTCTGAAATATATCCAATCCCAACCATCTCACAAACAACTCCTTCCTCTCCGCATCACTCTTAACTAAAAAACTATCCATCATCCCTTGCTGAAACCAACTACTCAACACAAATTCATCATAACTCATACCCACAAGCTCCCTTACCCTCCTCTTCATCACATCCCAATTATATACCTCTACCTTACCACCTACCTTCACTACCCATCTCTTCTCTAACCCTCTCCCATACTCCACTTCAACCCTACCTACACCACCCCTCTCAAACACCACTACACCACTTCCCTTCTCCCTCAACCTATTCACAACATCATCCTTCAACTGCCCACGACTATTCTCCTCCCATAACACCGTAGCCAACACATCCCATAACGCCGACTTTCCCACCATATTGCTACTACCATCCCGATCTAAATTACGACCCTCCAATAAAACTAAACCAGGCTTAAACGTGACATCCGCTTGACCGTAACTGAAAAGATCCCTAACTGATAACTTCTGAAACCTAACCACCTACCACCTCACCCGCCTCTATTCACACATCCATCTCTTTACACATTCCTCTCTTTGATAAATACATTCTCAAACGTCAAAATTACAGCAACCCCTACTACGTCTCCTTTCCTATTCTCTTCAATATCCTCACTTTCATTCGAAAGACTATCCATAAATACATCATCAACATAACAACTACTAAAAATTAACTCCCTCCTACCACTACCTAACTTGACCACTACATCAGACGGCTCCTCGCTTAACGCCCACCTAACAAAAAACGCAGACACATCTAAATCCTTAGTTTCACTGAAATCTAACCTCACTTCGCCTCCACTCAGAAATTCACTGAACTCCACCCCTCTCAACAAATTAACCACACTATCCCAACCTTCCCTCTTCACCTCAACTTTAAATTCATCAGACATAAGATACCCATCACCCCTAATACCTTCTTCCCTCTTCATCATCTCTGACATAGCTCACACCTCCTCCTTATTTTTTATCATTGCACTCCTTATAACACAGTTGATACCACCAGCCAGAAATCTAACTTTTTTAACTCCTCCGCTGATAAAATAGCCCCTTCCGGTAATCTCTTCTTCAAAAAGAAATGCAACCCCATATCCCCTTTCTTCAGAAAGATCGACCTCCGATTAACTGGAATCTTCACATCTAAAAGCTCAGATAAAACCACCGCCGACCCCTCATGCCCTATCGCACTCTCCCATCTCGTCTTATGTACAATCTCCCTTGCCTCCTCCACCGATACCCTCCTCAACTCTACCACCGCATGACGCATCGCATCAAAATTAACGGGCACTACTAAAGTATTTAAAATGTACAACATCACTACCACCTCCTCTTTTTATTTTATATATTATATACCACACATCTCCCCTCACTACACATTCCCTTCAAATCAAACAATTTCACTACCTACAAACTGTTTCATCCTTGACATACTAAACTTCCTTCCTACCTTCACCTCATCACTTATCTCTTTCAACTGCTCTAATTCTTCCATATAATAATCTCCTATATACATTTTCACTAACTTACGCACTTTCTCAAAATCAACCTTCTGTAACAATAACACAATGTCCTCTAAATCTTTCTCCCGCTCACTTCTCAACTTCATCATTATTAAATATTCAGGACGAACCACCTTCAAATCCCCTACCTTCACTGCTCTCTCAATCGCCGCCTCCTCCCAAGACTCCGTCGCCCCCAATAAATCAATATTTAATCCTCCACACTTCACAGCAACCGTCGCAATATCTATCCCACCATAACCACCCACCTGACACCCTATCTCACTCAACCTATCCCCTATCTCATCAATATCCTGAGGATACACTAACAAATCCAACTCTCTAACAGTCGGCTTCCTACCTGTCACCCAATACGCCACAGCCACACCACCACATATAGCATAATCAATGTCATCAAACTGAGATAAAACCTCTACCACATCAGCCTTCCTTGCCTCCATCAAATCAATCACATTTTCAAACCTTTCATTTAACCTTATCATACAATACCTCCTTTTTTATTTTACATCCTCTTCCTTAACCACTCCAACTCTCTATTACCCACCTTCAACACCCTCCGCCCATACTCCTCAAGCAACTGCCACAAATCAATTTCAACATTATCCAAAGCCTGAACCCTACTACCCTCATCATACCCCCTCATCGCCTCCGGCATATACTCAACTCCTACTACACCTAATCCCTTAACTTTATCAACTAAACCTTTGTCCTTCACTCTCACATAACAATTCCTCACATTTAAACCCTCTAACTCATCCATCCCCTCAACCTGAACAAACCTCACACCATATCCATCTACCCACTTCCACTCCATATTGCCTAAATCAACTACTACACCACCTACCTTCATATCATCTCCAAAGCTCCGCTGAAACGGAACCCCAGCATACACCACATTCCTCACCACCTTCCTACAATGTAAATGCCCCGACACCACTAACTCCACTCCATCAAAATCATCTAAAACTACTTGCTCCTCCCCTTCCCAACATACCGCCTCCCTCAACTCAAAATGCCCAAACACCACATCACCCTCTAACCTCCCCCTGTCCTCCTGCACACACCACCACCAAGGTACATATACTACATCCCTCCCCCCTACCCTCTCCCTATACACCCCACCATCTACAACCTGAACACCTTCCATACCTCTAAGCACAACTAACCCACTCTCCTCACACCTCCTATCATAATAGTCATGATTACCCGCTATCACTACCACATCCACCCTCTTAGCTATATCCCTAAACAAATACCATACCCTATCCTTGTCCCTCCCACTATGAAAACGCTCCTTAAAACAATCCCCCAAAAAAACTACCCGCTGACAACCCCACTCCTGAACACACCCTAACACCCACTCCTCAAGCCTCTCCTCCTGCTCTCTTACCCACTGATACCTACTATGCCCAATATGAATATCACCGAAACAAAAAACCTTCACCTCATTCACCTCATTGCCCCTTCAATCTAAACACCATTATCCACCACCAACTCCAACACTAACTCTTTATCCACTTTCTCAAATGCCACATCAATCACACCTATGAAACCTCCTTTATGCAAAAACACTTTAGGATATACCTCAAACACTTTACTCACATCTATCCTATCTGCATTCTCAGAGCTTGTATTCTTTATTATAGACGTATGCTCTTTGCTCATCGAATTCCTCTCGATCAATAAGTCAACATTGTTCTCTTGAAACAACCTGTAATGATACGGTGCAAAGCTTTCATCAGACAAACATACCCTCACACCCTTATACTCCATAAACACCGCCCTCTTTACCTTATCAAAAAACTTTAACTCCTCTTCCTGAATTTTCCTTCGCGGCTCATCTAACAACCCCTTAGCCTCTAACTCTGTATATACCTTCCTTATCCACAGCGAGTAGTCATCAAGCAATAGATTATCCCATAACACCACTCCCACATCATACCCATATCTATCTATATCAATTAACAAAATCTCCTTCCTCATTCTATCTTCCTCACTATTCAACTGCACCCCTACTTCTTCACATGCCTTCTTTACACCATACCTATCAGCAACATCGATAAACCTTAACACCTTAGACACTACAGATAACCCATATACATGCCTCAACACTAATATTAATGAACAGTTTAATTTAAGATCTTGATGATGATCAAAGTTTAACAACTCCGGCTCATACCTTCCGCCAACATCCACTAGACATACTTTCCTATCCTGATAATACTCCTCTGGAACTTGCTGAGGATGAACCGTCTCAACTACCGCATTAGGATAGCTCATCTTTAACAAAGATACCGCAATAAAATCATCAAAATGACGAGGCTCTCTGTGTGTCACTATCCTTTTAATCATACACCCACCTCCTTATTTTATTTTAGATTAAAATTTTAAGCCTTCCTAATGCAACCCCCGAGATATAATATGTTTTCATTGCAATCACCTCCCTGAAAATACAAGGATTTTACCCCCTCAATTCAACATTTATAGTAACAAACCCTCCCCTACACCTCACTAACTCTCTTATATTTTTATATACTATCTAAGCACCCCCACTCCACACTAACACTAACCCCTAATCACTTATCTTTAAAAATTAAAAATTAAAAATTAAATACAACATTTTAAATAGAAATTAAAGCGAAAAATTAAAGCGAAAAATTAAAGCGAAAAATTAAAGCGAAAAATTAAAGCGAAAAATTAAAGCAAGAAATTAAAGCAAGAAATTAAATAAAAATTAAAGCGAAAAATTAAATAAAGAATTAAATCAAGAAATAAAATAAAATACCTTCCGCCGTTTCAGTGCCAAAACACTGAAACGGCGGCTCACTATCTATTTACTCATATACCCCGAAAACTCCTTGAATATTCTTTTTTAGATCTTTAACTATAACCAAACCTCTTACTTTTTGCATAATTTTCTCAATAATATTATCACTATCAGAAATCTCAATTTCCCATTCTAAAAATTCGCTATCCCCATAAAACTTGACTAATAACCTATTATCTTGAATCTCAAAAACCCCAAATCCTAACATTTCCATAACCCACCTCCTTTTTAATTTTATTTTAATTTCTATTATACCTCGATCTTATTTTTAATCAACCCTCAAAAATCACAAATATCCTTGATTTTAAAAACTTAAACATTTTTTCTACAACTTTTCTTTTAAAATCTCATCTTTCCTAAAATTTTTAAACCTTAAACCTTAAACCTTAAACCTTAAACCTTAAACCTTAAACCTTAAACCTTAAAC
>QGLW01000018.1_pt1 | contig 63159 bp, 66 predicted proteins | sample 1725341 | NCBI WGS metagenome assembly QGLW01 (sample SAMN05439265, study PRJNA331180) | Hot springs metagenome, whole genome shotgun sequencing project. | isolation source: microbial mat of Apron and Channel Facies of Mammoth Hot Springs | place: USA: Wyoming, Yellowstone National Park | collected... | reverse complement strand
TTCTTTCAAAATACCTGACTCCATCAAATTCAATAAAGTCAATTGCGCCTTCCTCTATGTAATTTTTAAACTCCTCTTCGGTGAAATTGTCAATCAATTTCTTTGCCTCCTCTAAAGCCTCGTTGTAAGTAAACGGGTAATAAAGATGCAATCTTTGAAGCCTGATGTCCTCGAACTCGAGCTTTTTCCTATGGATTTCTGGAATGTCTTTAGAAAGCCAGTAGGCAATAAGCTTTCTTGCCAAATTTATATTACCTGAAATTTCGGCCTTTTTAATTTCTTCCGGTAATCCTGCGAGCAAAAATTCTAAGCTCATAAAGAATGTTCTTTTTCATCACCCAATCCAGCCCTGTAGATTCTTTCCCTGATTAAATGGGCATATTTAAGCACTGGCTCCGGGACCAGTGGAGAAATATCCCCTCCAAGGGTCGCTATCTCCTTAACAAGGGTTGATGAAAGGTAGGTATATTCTTCAGAAGGTAAGAGAAAAACCACCTCTATCTCGGGAAACAGTTTTCTGTTCATCCAGGCCATTTTAAACTCGTATTCAAAATCAGAAACCGCCCTCATACCCCTAATCACAATTCCAATATTGTTATCCTTACAAAAATCCATAAGGAGCTTCGATTCTAAGGTTCTAACCTCAACATTGGGGAGATTTGCAACACTTTCTTCCACCATTCTAACCCTTTCCTCGAGGCTAAAAAGAGACTTTTTGTGAACGGGATTTGCAACCACTACAACGACCCTTTCAAAGATACGGGATGCCCGCTTAACAATATCCACATGCCCAAGGGTTATGGGATCAAAGGTCCCCGGATAGCATGCGGTAGTATACAACTTTTGCCTGTCCAAAGTTAACCTCCTTAACCTTTGAGAGACCCTCCCAATTATCGGGTAATAAAGTCTTGTTCCTGACTTCCACCAAATAGAGACCACCAGGCTTTAAAAGCAAAACAACTCTTTTAAAAAGCTCTTCATGATTTGAAAAATCGTAAGGCGGATCTGCAAAGATGAGATCGAATTTCCTTTGTTCCCTTATTAGGTCGTTTAATCCTCGGACAAAGTCTGCTTTAATAACCCTTATTTTATTCAAAACGCCGAGCTTTTTTGCATTTTCAATAATAGTTAGCATACCTTCTCTTGACTTTTCTATAAATACACAAGAGGTGGCGCCACGAGAGAGGGCTTCAAAACCAACTGCCCCCGACCCTGCGAAAGTTTCGAGCACTTCGCTATCAACCACGTAGTCTCTAAGGGTATCAAATATCGATCGCTTAACAATCGCCCTTGTTGGCCTTATTCCCTTTGGGATTTTCAGCCTTTGTCTTTTATTTTCACCACCAGTAAGACTTATCTTCCCCATGTTTCAAAACCCGATTTATGCTCAGTCTCTCCTTATCGATAAAAGTAAAGAATTCTTCCCAGAACCTGTTCTCTGATGCGAGATTCTCGGTGTAAAAAGTTACTTTAATCTCGACTTCGTTGATGGTGACGGAAACAAACTCGATGTTAAAACTGGGTGACACCAACACATAGGTTGAATCTTTAAGAAACTCCTCTAATTTTCTCACGAATTGCAAATAAAGTTCAACCGGGAAGAAAATTGAAAACACAACCTTTCTCGGTAGAACCTTTCTCAACTTTTTAAAACCGCTTTTATTTAAAAGTTCAAGGGGGATGTTTACTTCGCCTTTCTCTGAAACTGCTCTTACAAATTTTTTCCCAAGGTTCCTGACCTCATAAATTTCACCATTCCATTCGATTAGGTCCCTTTCTTTTAGGTCAAGATTATAGTGCTCCATCTCTTCTTTTTTCTTAGCCAGATAAGAAATACCAACGACCTGGGATGAAACAACGGTTCCAAAAAGTATAACAACTACACACGCCGGCAGCCCGATAATGAGCAAAGCCGCACATAAGAAAACCAAGGTAATAAACAAATCAAAATGAAAGCGAAATTGTTTTAAGTTCCCACTTTTTGATATCAAAACCGGTTCAGCAAGAAGCCAGAACATAGTATAAAACAGTAAAAGTAAGAGGATAGCCACTACTTTCCAGAGCATTCTACTGCCTCCAATTCAGCATTTCGAAGTCTTTCTTAAGTTGCCTCTTACGCCCGAGCAACTGGGCGTTTTCCTCTCCAGAACCAACATTTAGACCATCCTCGTAAAAGGGCTTGGCCGTAAAGTAGAGACTTAACTCATTGCCCTTTTCAACACATTCAACGATTTCTGAAACTATCAGGTTTTTATGAATATACCAGTCCAGCTGGTAAGCCTCAAGGGGAAGACCCTTAAGGGCCACGATCTTCTTTTCCTGACTCCTCAACCTTATAGGAATATAGTAATAGTAATCATTAAAGGGAGAAAAGTCTGGGGTTACAGAAATGGTGTAGTAGAAATCATCTTCGGGAAAATAATGAGCCTTATAGCCTTTCTTAAGCGGGACCGGGCTCACATGAAAGTTTAAATAAACAGGACCTTGCTTTATGACTACCTCTACAGATGGAGGAATAGGGACAAATAATAACTCTCGAAAATTGGGCGAAATAATTATCTCTTCCTCAAAATTAACAAGTAGTGGAAGGTCATACCCGGTGGCTTTCAACTTAACATCGTCTTCCTTTAACTCTCCATAAACAATCGCTTCTTTGACCACAGTTCTATCATACAAAAGAGTAATTTCGCTTTTTGATGAGAAGGCGGAAACCAGAAGCTCAAACTTGCCCAATCTCTTCTCGAATTTCATCGCAATATTATTATAACGCAACCGTTAAAGTGTAGGAAATCCAAGCTTTATAATTAAAGCACTATGTTCAAGGATACTGCCCTTGAGGAACTCTATGGAAGATTCGAGGATGTGAAAAAATATCTCGATGTAACCGAAATGGAAAAAAGAATTTCGGAAATTGAGAAAATGCAGGAAAGTACAGATTTTTGGGCCAATCCAGAAAAGGCACAATCCCTTTTGCAGGAACTTTCCTCTTTAAAGAAACAGCTGGAAGAAATTGATGAAATTGAAAAAAAATTTGCCTATTTAGCAGAACTTGAGCCCTTAAAGGATGAAGACCCCGAATTCCTTCAAGAATTTGAGAAAGAAAAGAGGCTAATCAGAGAAGAGATTGAAGATTTAGAGATAAAAACCGTTTTAAAATCTCCGGAGGATAGGAAAAACGCAATAATGACCATTCATCCTGGAGCCGGTGGAACGGAATCTCAAGACTGGGCTGAGATGCTTCTCAGGATGTACCTGAGATTCTTCGAGAGGAAAAAATTCAAATACAAAATCGTTGACCTACAACCCGGGGAAGAGGCAGGGATTAAGGATGCCACTATTCTCGTAGAAGGAGACTACGCCCATGGGCTTCTAAAGGCGGAAAGGGGGGTCCACAGGCTGGTGAGGATTTCTCCCTTTGATGCTTCAAAACGAAGGCACACCTCCTTTGCCTCGGTTTTTGTTTACCCAGAACAGGAAGATGTTGAAATAAACATCTCCGAAGAAGATCTAAAGATAGAGACTTTCAGGTCCTCTGGCCCCGGAGGACAGCATATGCAAAAAAATGAAACAGCAGTCAGAATAACCCATATTCCCACTGGAATTGTAGTTGCCTGTCAATCGGAAAGGTCCCAGTATCAAAACAAATTAACAGCTATGAGAATTTTAAAGGCAAGATTATACCAGTATTACAAGGAGAAAGAGAAAGAAAAACTTAGCGATATCGAAAAGGAGAAATCGGAAATCGGCTGGGGAAGGCAGATAAGGTCATACATTTTGCACCCTTACAAACTGGTGAAGGACCACAGGACCGATTATGAAGAACCAAATGCTGATGCAGTCTTAGACGGAGAAATTGATGAGTTTATAAGAAAATTTCTCCTGTCAAAGAAGTAGATTTAATCAAAGAAATACCTGAAGGTTAAGTAAAACTCCAACGCTACAAGCAAAATTAAAAGGCCCAAAATTAAATACCTTATTGTGTTAACCGTTTTGACCACTCTCGGCAAAGGCAAATAGTGGGAACTCAAGCTAACTTCCTGAGCTCGAGAAGTATTTATCTGTAAAGTGTCAGGCAAAAACAGTGTGTCATCCAAAATTTTCCCTGCCCTTTCTTTTGTAGTAGTATAAGCTATTACAGGCTTAATATTCAGTAGTTGCAAGAAGTAACTCCAGAAATCCGGGCAATATACTGCATCGTTTTTCTCAATGTCCGGAACAAGGCCGACGAACACATACGTGACTCCATTTAAGTTTAACTTAAGAGAGGCTCTCTGTAAGAAACTTCTAACATCGGTAAAACCTTTGGAGGTATCTGACAAAAAAACTTTTCCAAAGTTCCACCCCGAAATTTTAAAAGGACCCGACTCCTTTAAGGAATCGTCAATTATCGACTTTATACCTTCCACGGGCTTATCAAAAAATATTATGACTTCCTTTGTACTTTTTCCAGGCTTAAGAACCCCATTAAAGGATATTAGAACGTCAGCACTGTCCAAAGAGGTTTTGATTCCAACAATTTGCATAAAGTTTTCTACATAGAGGTTGAGAGAAGCGAGGTAATATTTCAGTTTCTCAGGGGCTGAGAGTTCAATGCAGTTATCCAGCAAAATGTCATCCTCTGGCATAAGGCAAATCTTAAGAAGCCTTCCACCTTCAGGTATCTCTTGTTTCCACAAAATTGTTTTAGTCTTAGGTAGAACAAAACTACTTTCCGAAAGTTTTCCGGAGTTCATATAAACTACGATATGAAAAACCGAGTCCTTCTTGTTGTAATTGATAATTTTCAAGTAGTAAGCTTTGCTTACCGGGTCAAAATCTATGGAATTTATTCCTGCATTTGATATCGAAAGGGTATCAAAGTAAAAACCACCCGAAAATCGTTGATATATGCCAGGATCAGAAAAGTCGGATACTATATAAATTTTCCCATTTAGTTTCTGTTCTGGCTTCAGAGGATCACAAAAGGCATCCATCCTCCCCCCAAAATAACCCAGTAAGGAGCGCAAATATTTACGGTTCTTTGCCTCAGCTTTTTGGGAAAAAATACCCGTCTCAAAATAAATCTTCTTAAAGGCATACCGAGAAGGTATGGGCTTTGCCAAAAAAATTAGTAGAAGCGCCAAAATGAGACACCTTAAGATAATGATCAAGTTTCTATGAAATTTCCTTTTCCTGGCAAATTCACTATCTTTTAACAAAAAGAGCCAGGAGACAAACGTTATTCTTGAACTACGTTTTTTAAGAAAAAGCGAAATTAGAGGTAGAAGGGAAAGTGGCAAAAAATACAAAAAAACCGGGCTCAGGAAGTTCATCCTTCTAAAAAGCTCCTTAATTGTAATGCTAAATCCATCTCCGCCTGGAATTCAAAAAAAGGGATGCCGAAATTTCTTAAGAGAACTTTAAGCTCGGTATAATGCTGATTGATCATTTCTCCATATCGAAAACTCTCGACTCTACTCAAACTGAGCTCATAGCCTGTCTCAATATCTTTTAATTTCGCCTCATGCATTGACAAACTTTTTTCCCGTTGAGATGAAACTATCAAAGGTATAATTTCATGCCCTTTGCCCTTAAAAAACCTCACGAACTTTTTTATACTCTTAATCTCACTCAAAAAATCGGATATTACCACCAGTAGACTTCTCTTCCTGACCCTCTCATCGAGGCCAAGCATCGCTAAAACAAAATTGGTCCTCCCAAAATCCTTGAATTTATCAAGGCTCTCAAAAAGAAGGAATAGATTTTTATAGGTGGTTGAAGGAGGCAAGAAGAAAACTTCTCCTTCATTAAAAAGATAAAGGCCAATAGCGTCCCTCGAGTAGTAAGACAAAAGGGCAATCGCCGCCGCAACACCCCTCGCCATCTTTCCTTTATCATATAAAGACATAGAACGAGAAATATCGAGAGCGATAAAAACTCTAACATTGGTTTCCTCTTCAAACTTTTTTACAAAAAATTTTTCACTCCTTCCGTAGAGTCTCCAATCGATGAACTTTAAATCGTCACCCTTTTCATAAGGTCTGAGGTCTTTAAATTCCAGGCTATGACCATAAAAGGGGCTCCTGTGTCTTCCGCGAAGATATCCTTCCAAAAGGGTCTCTAAGGAGATACCTTTCTTTTTGAGAATTTCGACGATCTTTGCATCAAAAGGGAGGACCACTTTAAGAAATCTTTTCCTCTTTAAGCAACCTGATGATATCAGGAATATACTTTAAAACTACAGAGCGCACTTCCTGAATAGGTGTGTCCCTCGATACCAGGATAAAAACGGCAAAATTGTTTACGGGAAGCGGAAAAAGTACCACGTGATCATTCTTATCAGTGATAATAATTTCCGAGAGCTCATCCCGCTTCTCTTTTCCCTCTGTCACTATCTCCATTGCTTCCTGGGCAGCCTTTAAAATGGCCCCGTATAAAGTTGCGGAAGCCTGAAAAGTTTTTCCGGGAAGAATTGTATCAAAGGCAATAGGAGTAGCTTCCTCGTAGTCAAAGACCATACCAGCAATAAAGCCTGGAATTTCTGCATGAAAGAGCCTGACAACATCATTAAGCGTGAGGGAAGATACTCCAGCTTTCTCCTCCATTGCTTCGTCTCTAAGACGGGCAAAATTTAAGAGCAACAAATCCACCGGTGCATTAATCGTCCTCTCAGGCTCTTCTGTATATTTTTTAGTTTCAAAAACCCCGTCTTTCCAGCTCAAAATATCAAAAAGAGCTTCCTCTCCTCGCTTAGAACCAGTTTTAGCATCTACAATCTCCCCATTTTTGAAAACAATTACTCCCTCTTTCCGGGTTTTCAAATCCCTACAGCTTAGCATAACGGATTTACCCATAAGTGCGAGGGCCTGAACCATATCGATAATGTCCACTCCTGTGACAGTGCCCTTAAATCCCTCGACGGCTTCAACCTGCTCCCTTGGTTCTTCTTTCGGAGGAGCAAAGAATATATTTTTAAAATCCTCTCTGAAATTGCCAGTCTTGTTAATGAAAGCATCAGCACCCTTTTTGAGAACCGAACGCTCAATAGTAGCACCCTTTACATCTGTATAGACATAAACCTTGATGGAAGGATTGAGCTGCTTTGTAAAAATCAAAAGGTCGATTCCATTTTTGTCCGGTAATATAAGGTCCATGATCATGTAATCAATTTTGTAGAAACTTAAAAAAGATTGCGCCTCATCGTAGGAGCCTGCAGTGTAGACCGTCAGACCTATGTCACCGAGAGCATCCTGAATTTCTCTTGCTATCTTTGTATCAGGATCTACAACTAAGACCCTACCTTCCATTTAGCACTCTCATTTTTGTAAAAATTTTAAACCAAAATAAAAAACCTGTAAAGTAAAAGCCAAAATACTCCGTTAAAAATATTGAGAAGTAAGCAAAATCTCTTTCAAGCTATATCCCTTATTGTAACTTGAGGAGTCTTCCGATTACCTCGGAAATTGAAGAAAATCCCCTTGAGAATAAATAATTTTTTAAGTCTGCCTTAATCTTGCAAACAATGTTTGGGTCTATAAAGTTTCCCGAGCCAATTTCTATTAATTTTGCACCCACAAGGAAGTACTGGATTGCTTCTGCATAACTTACCACGCCACCCGAGGCAATGATGTTAATCTCCTTATATTTCTTTGCAATTTCATACACAAGTCTCAAAGTTAAAGGAAATATGGCTGGGCCAGAAAGCCCTCCCGATTTTCTATCAAAGTAAAAATCTAAATTTTCAATGTCCAGCACCATCGCCGGGTAAGTATTCGCAACAGTGATATTCTTAAATCCTTCCGAAAAAAGCAAGTCGACCAATTCCTCATAGTTAAAAATATCAGGTGGAATTTTAACTATGTTAACTTTTTCCGAAATTTCTGCTATTTTTCTTAGAAGGGATTTTAAAACCTTTTTATCCTTGAAAAATTCCAAGCCGCCCTTTGACACATTAGGGCAAGAGATATTAATCTCATAGGCAACGATCTCCTTAAAGGGGTTTAATCTTTCGATCATCAAAAGGAATTCTCTTTCATCGTGCCCTGCCAAGTTTACTATAATTGGCTTACCAAAAGAAATCATCTCTGGAAGTATCGATTCGATAAACTCTTCGATTCCAGGATTTTCAAGTCCAATCGAGTTTATTAGCCCACAGGGTGTTTCCTTTATTCGCGGTGGAGGATTTCCTTCCCTTTTTTTATAAGAAAGTCCCTTAGTCACGAGGCCACCAAAACATTGAACTGCCTTAAAGTTCCCGGGTTCAGCTCCATAACCAAAGGTACCGGATGCGGGCAAAAAAGGAGTTTCAAATTCAATACCAGAAAAATTTACCCTTAGAAGACCCCTATTAGCTTCCTTCAAGGGATAATGCCTTTTTTAAAACATACTCCGAGACAAAAATGGGGGCCTTGGCACGCAATGCAATTGCTATGGAGTCTGAAGGTCGGGCATCGATGCTATAAAGAGTCTTATGTTCCTCATCAAAAAGGATAAGCCTTGCAAAATAGGTGTTTTCTCTCAAATCATTTATTACAACCCTCTCTAACCTTAATCCGAGGGCTTTGAAAATATCTACAATCAGATCGTGGGTAAGGGGCCTCGGCGTTTTAAAATTACTGAGAGCCATGTTGATCGATTGAGCTTCGTTAATTCCAATAACTATGGGAAGTTCACGATCACCTTCTTTTTCTTTTAAATACACCACGGGACTCTCTTCTGCAGCTTCCGGGAATTGCACCCTAACCACAACTAATTCAACGACTTGCAATTTCCTTAGGTACTACTCTAATTTTTAAATTTGCCTCAACACCTGGGTGTAATTTAATTTTCACATTGTGAGTACCGATTTCTTTGATATGCTCCATTTGAATCATTTGCTTTTCAACGTGAATTCCATGCTTTTTGAGTTCTTCCATCACTTCGATACTGCTAACGGAGCCAAAAATTTTCCCCTCCTTAGAGGAGGCCTTCTCAAAGACTATCTCAGGAATGCTTTCTATCTTTCTCTTAATTTCCTCAGCCTTAGTTTTCTGATGTTCGACTTTCGATTTTGCGAGCCTTTTCTCGCTTTCGAGTTTTTTTATCAGTGATTCCGTTGCGATTTCGGCTAATCCATTCTTAATGAGGTAATTCCTCGCAAACCCATCACTTACTTCTACGATTTCACCTGCCTTTCCTACCTTAGGCACATCCTTCAGCAAATAAACTTTCATGAAAGATAATAACTTTCAACAAAGGGCAGGAGGGCAATAATCCTGGCTCTTTTTATAGCCTTTGCCAGCTTTCTCTGGTGGAAAGCGCAAGTCCCAGTAGTTTTACGGGGTAATATTTTCCCCTTCTTTGATATATACTTAGACAAAACTTCAACGTTTTTATAATCAATTTCTCTCACCCCGTCCTTACAAAACTCACAGGTACTCTCTCTAACTCTCATCTTTTTGGCCATTTACAAACCTCCTCTCCTAATTTAATTTAAAATGGTAAATCTTCCTCTTCTTCATTAGGCTCTTCCCCGGGTACATCACCGGGTAAAGCCGGTTCTTCAACAATTTCCTCTTCCTCAGGTACGTAAACGGTTTCTTCCTCAGCTTTTTCAAGTAAATGAAGCTTTCTAACAACAATCTCGTATACTGTTCTTCTCTGCCCTTCTCTACTTTCGTAAGTCCTTGACCTCAATGTACCTTCAACAATCAAAGGTGTACCCTTTTTCAACCTTCCCGCACTTCTTTCTGCAATTTCCCTAAATAGAACTAAATTGATGAAAAGAGGCTCTTTTACCCACTGTCCTTGGGCATTTTTAAAGTTTCTATCGCTGGCAAAGCGAACCGTACACACAGCGGTACCCTGAGGAGTATATCTTACAACTCCATCCTCTACAAGGCGACCAGAAAGAACGATCAGATTTATATTGGGAAATCTTAGCTCAGCCATTATTTCCTCACAATCAACTCTCTGAGGTAAGATTTATTCATCCTTATTTCCTGCTTTAACTCATTGATAGTCTCGGGTGGGGCTTCAAAATTGAAAATTACGTAAAATCCTTCCTTCCGATGATTTATCTCGTAAGCCAATTCACGTTTTCCCCAAACTTCCATTGCCTGCAATTTGCCCTTCTTCTCAATTATGTTTTTCAATTTTCCAATAAGAGAATCCCTGTCTGTGTCTGCAAGCGCAGTATCCAAAATTACCACCATTTCGTAATTTCTCATATCGCCTCCTTAACTTTTTGAGTTTATTAGTATAAAATAAACCTGCGGTATTTTCAAGATTTAGCTTGATTTAGAAATTCTAATAGCTCCTCGTATGTATCGATTGAGTAATAGGGCACTTCTCCAAGGGTTTCCTTAAGAAGTCTACCAAGAACCCGTTTTGGACCGATCTCTACAAAGGTTGCATTCTTAATTCTACTGGCTACCTTTAGGGATTCAACCCATCTTACAGTACCACACAGTTGTTTAATCAGCAATTCCTTTAGCATAATGGGATTTGATTCCAGACCGGGCTCCACATTGGGAATTACCGGAACCCTCGGGGCTTCAAACTTTATTTTCCTTAGAAACTCTGCAAACTCTTCCTGTGCAGGCCGCATCAAAGGAGAATGAAAGGCATTGGAAACCTTAAGTCTGATTATCCTCTTAGCACCTGCCTCTTTGAGTTTCTCTTCAACAAGTTCAAGGTCATCTAAGTAACCAGATATGACTACCTGGGAAGGCGAATTAATATTAGCTATAACCACCCTATTTTTGAATCCTTCAAGAATTTCTTTAATTTTCTCCAATTCGAGACCAATTATGGCTGACATACCACCTCGCTCATACACCCTATCCATTAGTTCTGCCCGTTTCGCAACCACTTTTGCTGCATCAGGGAAATTGAGCGCACCTGCTGCAAAGAGGGCTGTTATTTCACCTAAACTGTGTCCCATCGTTACAAAAGGTTCAATTCCATTCTCTCTCAAAATATGAACTATCGCTGCACTATGCGTAAAAATAGCAGGTTGGGTATATAAAGTTCTTGTGAGGGCTTCATCAGGTCCATTGAACATTGTATAACCGATAGGAAACCCGAGGATATCTTCCACTTCCCGCAGAAGATACTTTACCTTATCAAACTTATTATAGATATCCTGCATCATGCCCACATACTGTGAGCCTTGGCCTGGAAACATAAAAATGTAATTTGCCATCTACAAATCCTCCTCTAAAAGAAAACCCCTTAAATATTCTGCTTCGGGAAAATTCACAGGTACTATATGATCCCTGAAATCCTGATTTAAAAGCCTCACTACTCTGAAATTTCTCTGGCTTAACCCTGTGCTTCTCTGGGCTACAGAGTATAAATGCTCCCATTTAATATGGTTACTACAAGAAAAAACAGCTACAACACCACCATTTTCTAACATGCTAAAAACTCCATTTAGTAATGTTACATATGATTTTAAGGCATTTTCAAGGTCCGATGCACGCCTAACAACGGAAGGCGGATCAACGATGACAAAGTCAAACTTCATCTTTAAAGTGGCAATTTCTTTGTAGAATTCAAAGGCATCCTTCACCTCACAAACTAAATTTTCCTCGGGAAGCCCGTTCAGTTTTACATTCTCTTTTAATAAAGCGATCGAATCCTCTGAAATATCAATGGCGAATACCTTTTTACCCTTTCTTAAAGCCCTTAGAGAAAAGGCACCTATGTATGAAAAGAGATCCAGAACATAATTTCCCTTCAAACTATCTTCAATCAAAGCGCGATTGTATCTCTGGTCGTAAAAGAAACCGGTCTTTTGTCCATTTATAAGGTCTACATAGAATTTAAGGCCGTCCTCCTCCACAATAATTCTTGACAAATTATAAGATGCCTTATTTAAAACAACTTCTGTCCTCTCCTTTAGACCTTCGACTTTTCTTGCGTGCCCTTCGCTCTTTTCTACAATGAAAGAAGGGGAAAGGGCATCAAAGATAGCCTTAATAACCTCTTCCCGCCTTACCTCCATCCCGTAAGAATTTATTTGAAAAACAAAACCATCTCCATATCGATCAACAATTAGACCGGGCAAATCATCGCTCTCACTGAAGGCAACTCTATAATAAGGCTTATTAAAGTGCTTTCTCCGTTTTTTATCAGCCACTATGAGTTTTTCCTTAATGAACAAATAACTGAGTTCTTCCCTTTCCCGGGAATAAAACCTTAGGGCGATAGAAGAATCAGGATTGTAAATAGCCGATCCCAGAAATACACCCTTTCTTGAATAAACCTCCACACAGGCGCCCTTGGGTGCGTTGCAGGATAAGATATTGCCTGAGTATACCCACGGATGATTGGACATTTGGATGGGGTTCCCCTTAACTATCGCCCTTTCCATCTTCAATTCCATATAACTTCATTTTATACCTTAGAACACGTTCTGAAATCCCAAGCTTCTTTGCTGCCCTTAATTTTACAAAATTTTCCTCCTTTAGAGCTTCAAGGATCATATTCTTTTCGATCTCTTTTAAGACCTCTGGCAAAGTAGTTACACCGCCTGAAACAAATTTGCTATGAGCAGCACTACTTCTCACAACTTCTTCAGGTAAATCACTCACGTCTATTACGTTTTTTGTAGCCATTACGGTTGCTCTCTCCACAATATTGCTCAACTCTCTAACATTGCCAGGGTAGTCATACCTTAAAAGGTATTTTAGCGCCTCCTTTGAAAAGCCCTTTATTTCTTTTCCTTCTGATTTACTGTATTTCTTGAGAAAATAATCCAATAAAACAGGAATATCCTCCCTCCGCTCCCTTAGGGGCGGAATAGCAATTTCAATCACATTGATTCGATAGTAAAGATCCTCTCGAAAAGTGCCCTGTTTGACTTCTTTTTTAATATCCCTGTTAGTTGCAGTAATTAAACGAAAATCAACCTTTTTGGGCTGTGTTCCACCAACCGGTCTAACCATTTTTTCTTCAATCACCTTAAGCAATTTTACCTGCATTTCTCTTTTGAGCTCCCCGATTTCATCAAGGAAAAGGGTGCCTCCTTGAGCCCTTACAATAAGCCCCTCGTAGCTCTTATCGGCACCGGTAAAGGCTCCCTTTTCATATCCGAAAAGTTCACTTTCAATGAGGGTCTCAGGGATAGATTGTAAATGAACATCCACAAAGGGGCCGTTTTTCCTCGAAGAAAGGGAATGGATAATCCGTGCAAGGGCAGTCTTTCCTGTACCCGTTTCGCCTGTTATCAAACAGGGCGCATTGGATCTGGCTGCTCTGACTACATAAAAAAGCACTTTCTTCATCTTGTCAGACGCGTACACAAACTCAGGGAGGCGAAGTGCAGAGATATCTTTGATAGCTTTTAACTCCACTTCCTCAATATGTTTGGGCTTTATCTCCTCGATTTTTGCTAATAGTTTTTCAAGATTTACAGGTTTAACCACGTAATCAGAAGCGCCCATAGACATAGCCCTTACAACCAAATCTACATCACTAAGAGCAGTAACCATTATGACCTTTATAAGTGGATTTATTTCCTTAAGCTTTGGAATGAGATCTATCCCACTCACTCCTGGTAGCCTTATATCGACCAATACAAAATCAACAAAATTTTCCCTGCAAAATTGAAGTGCCTCCTCGCCGGTGGCACAGCCAAAAACCTTATACCCGCTTTCCTTTAAATATTCAAGAAGGAGTTTACGCGCATTTTCTTCGTCTTCGACGACTAAAATTGTATATTCCTCAGCCATGGTTAAGAATTAACTCCACCTTCGTCCCTTCGCCTTTCTTGCTAACCAACCGGACTTCTCCACCAAGGGCATCCATAATTCTTCGCACCACACTTAAACCCAGTCCCATACCCTGAGATTTGGTCGAGTAAAATAAGTCAAAGGCCCTCTTTACCTCCTCATCAGTCATTCCCGAACCATTATCTTCAATGGATATAATGACCTTCCTTTTTTCTTTTTTGAGGTTGACTTTTACCACCTTCTCTTCTCTAAAAACTCCCTCAAAGGCCTCGATGGCATTTTTTATTATATTAAAAAGAGCCTGTTTTAGCAATAAGGGGTCAGTTTTAACCTTTTGAGAAAACCCATTCGCATTAAATTCTATCTTAACTCCATATGCCGTAGCAAAGACCTTTGCATCAGTGATAACATCACTTACCACTTTCGTCAAATCTACCTCTTCCAAGTGCGTCTCTATCCCTTTGGAAACAGAAGAAAAGCGTTGAACTATCGAATTTAACCTGTTTGTTTCATCTTCTATAATTTTCAGCAAATCTCCTGACAAACCTTTCTGTTTGGCAAGCTGTATAGCCATACTTATTGAATTTAAAGGGTTCTTTATTTCATGAGCAACCTGGCTTGAAAATCCTGCAAGTTGCCTGAAATACTTTGCCTTTTCTTCCTCTTTGACGAGGACCAGCTCCCTCTCTTTGAGCTTCCGATTTAAAAAATAAAAGGAAGTCGTAGTAATGCCGAATATTATCAACAACACCACCACTAAAAATGCCATACCATAAATAGTAATCCTCGTTAATTTGGAAAAAGGTTCATCGGAAAATCCGCAAACAACCATAATGGAATCTAAATAGAAAGAAAATTCGACTATCGAATAATCTGGAAGTTTAATCAACCTCACTCGACCCGGTTTTATCTCTTCAAAACTCTCGACGGGTAAAAAACCTTCATATTTCGAAGCCCAGTGAAGAAGTTTTCTTCCTCCCAAGAGGGCAACATAATCAAGGTTTGTAGAATCTACTACAACTTTCAAGAGTGAGTCGTCTATTTCTTTTCCGCTCTTTACCAGGTGGGAAAACATCTGGCGTACAAGCACAGATCGAAGTTGAGCGTCTCTTTTGCTTTCTTCCCTAAAAATCCTTTGCTGTTCGTGGACTAAATAGACGAAAAAAGAAACTACCAACACAATATCAATGAAGAAAACAAGAACAAGTTTTCTAAAATTCATTAATTACCTTTGCCTCTGCCTATTCTGCCCCCCTTCAGTCCTATTCATAAATCTTTCAGAAGCTCTTTGTCTATACCAGAGAGGAAATCCACTTTCTGTCCTCAGTGACATTGAGGTCTTTGTTCTGCTGTTAAACAGTTTTCTCGCGATTAAGTATATTCCATTTTCTGTCCTAAAAACAGACCCACTTACCACACAGGAATCACCTCTCCTCGGTATCTTCTCAATGAACCAGGCTGGTCCCAATACCACTTTTAAAGTGGTGTCAACGCTTTTAAAAGATAACACAACATGATAAACTTCACTTCCTTCTATCTGCTCCCTTTCAACACTGAGTACTTCTCCCTTAACCGTTGCAGTATCACTAACATTGTAAAAATACTTTGGAATCACCGTTAAAACAACTAAAAGCAAAAAGTGCATAAACACCTCCTATAAGCCCATATAAAGCCCAACGCCACCCTCTTTTCGTGTATAGGAAAATCCTTGCACCGTTGAGGTATTGGATTCGTAACGGAAAAAGCCGGATAAACCAACCTCAAATCTCTTTTTAAAAAGGGAAATACTGCCAGTAATGCTGTGAACCAACACATTGTCATGGCGTGAAACAGGTGATTGGGTAGTATCGACAATACTATAATCCTTAGAACTCAACGCAAAGGTATAATCAATTGCTACCTTGCTAACTATTAAACTTACATTAAAGGTATGGGAAATTCCACTGTACGCAAACTCTTCCTCGTTAAGTGGATCAAGCCTTTGTTTTAGATTATCCACACTTACTAAGTTGCTGGTGGGCAAAAAGTGATAACCAAATTCATAGAATATACCCAAAAGGCCACCAAACCTTTTTCCCAATCTGATACCGGCATTTCCCGCAGAAAGACTTTTTGTAACCCAGGTATAACGGGCCGAGTGAGGCAAATATCTTATCCCTGTTGAAGAGACAACATAGGTTGCAATGTACCTCCATTTTAACATCCCTGTTAGTGCCGCTGAAATTCCGAAGAAATTGCCATTAAGTCTCAATTTTGGAATATTGTCGAAATTATAACTTTCGTCAGCTAACAAGAGATTTAAATCCCAGCTCGGGATAATATTAAACATATTCTTTTCCCCAAGATAAATTTTAGATGCAACACCGGGCGTTATAGTTAAAGATTTGTACGGTGATATAACATCCCATGTAAAATCAACCCCACTTTCCATGTAGTTTCCCGCTTCTCCAAAATCCTTAAAATAAGACAGGTTGCCACGAAAAGTTAAAAAGTTCATGCTTGTGTAATTGTCAAAAAAGCTACCACCAAGAGCCAATTCATATCCCCATGGTTTCTCAATGGGGTAGTGACCAAAGGTAAGATCCAGCTCGTTATAATAATCACGAAGATAACTGGTATCCAGCATCAAATTCGTATCGAATCCCCTATGGAAGCTAAGGTTTAACTGAGTTAACTGAAACAATATGAAAATTAACATTTAAACCCACTGTTAAAATTATAAGGGGGCGCACACGGTCTTTGACCGTGTGCGCCCCAAAGAGCTGGCTATTAATTACTTCTTCTACTTCTTCTCTGCGTCGCGCCGGATCCTAAACCAGTCCCCATTCCTTCGCTTCCTGAGGAGCTACCATCCCTTAATCTCAAGTGTTCTCTTTCCCTAATCCTTAACGTGTCTGGAGTTCCATCACAACCAGAATCGTTCCTTATCCTCTGGCGTTCCCTTGTCCTCACAGTATCTCTGCTCGCAGAACCCACTTCCTTTTGAATGGTAATAGTATCCTTTGGCGTGATAACTGTTTTTTCAATCTTAACAGTGTTCTTTCCATCTTTGGATATAGTTTTTTCAACGGTCATTTCACTCTGTACTGCAGGATTTTTAACAGATTTCGTAGTCCGAATTTGTATCGTATCCCCCTGATTCATTATCCTCTCACCCGACATTACCTTAATCGTATCACCTTGATTCCTGACGTGTTCCTGATACCTGTACTGTTCCCGGTAGCGGTAATTGTTTGTTGAGTCCTTTTGTGTACCTGTATTCTCCTGGGCATAGGCCAAGCCCAGAAGGAGAGGGAACCAAGCTATTTTTATTATGTTGTTATACCTCATTTCGCACCTCCTGTTTTGTGCTAAAAATTATTCTGCAAATTTTGTGCCAAACACTTTCTTAGTTTATCAAAGGCGCCTTTCCCCTTTCAATCTCGACAAAATTGTCGAAATGGGAAATTTTGTCGAAGGCTTAAAAATCCGTCCGTTTGAAAGATTACAGGAAAAGATTTATCCTTTTAGCAAATGGGAAACCCTAATTTTGCTTTGGCTTTTAATTTTTTTGATTTTTTAAGTCACTTAGCCCATTTTTTAACAAAAGATTCTCGTGTCCACCTTCTCTACTTAGAATATCAACTCATTGGAACAGAGGAGCTCCTTAAACCTTTAATGCAAGTCAGCGCATCTTCAGGAAAGGAAGCTATTTTCATCTTCAGCAATTCCTCACTTCTTATATTGACAAGAGATCCCAAAAGTTTTTTAATGAAATTGAGGCAACAGGAAATCTACAAAAAGTTTCTAAGAGGAAAACTAAACAGCGCAACTCTTAACTTGAAAAAGTTTGAAAGCCCTCCTGCCCTGCTGTTTCAAAAGCTTTACGAAAAAATTAGCAATAACAGGAGGCATCTCCATATTCCAAATATTGAAGGTTACAAGAAGGTTGTGGAATTAATAGATTCGGGTAATAAGGAGATTTTTGTTGATTTACCTGAAGAAAATCCATTCCTTGCAGTGGAGGCTCTCCAGATACTTGCGAATGGCAAAGTAACCTTTGCTGAAGAAGAAAAGGGTAATTTTTTAACAATAAGAAACGAGAAAGGTTTCAAAAAAATCAGACTCATTAGCGCCCCCCATTCCTCCATTAAAATAGACTCAATAACCATCGAAGATGCCCAGAAGGCCTTACAGTCTTTCTTTATAAGTCCCAATGTTAATCGTGAGATTTTAGAGCTTCTTTACTACCGAAGTATGAAGAGTTATTCAAAACTCATCTGGATATTAAAAGTCCTCAACTCTAAGAACTTTTTTAGATGGGACGAGAACTCGGGTTGGGTTTTAAACGAAAATTCAGAGTTTCCCTATGAAGAATATTACCCTGAAAAATCGCAAAAATTTTTCGAATCAATGAGCAAAGACGAAAAATTAGTAACTTATGTAATCCTATCTTCCGTAGAGCCGGTGGACAAAACAGACCTCATCAAACAATTTCCAAAAGTGAAAACTCAAACCATAGAAGAAATTATCGAAAATTTAAGCAGCAAAGGAATTATTAGGATAATAAAAAACAAAATTCACACTAACCATCCCGTCGTAGAATTTCTTCCTCTCCTGAATTTACCAGAGCGAGAAGTTAAAAAAATCCACGGCCATTATGCCCAGTTACTTCATACTAAAAAAATGAACGGTTTCCCAGTTGCTACCTGGGAAATAGCGAGGCACTTCGAACTTTCGGGAGATTACAAAAACGCCTTTAAATTCTACTACGAGGCCATAAACGAAGAATTAAAGAAAGAACAATACGAGAAAGCATATCAACATGCTAAAAAAGCAAAATTATTAGCCAAAACAAAAAGGCAAAAATCATCCATAAACGAAACCATTATAAATCTTTTTATTAGCATGGGTGAGTACCAAAAGGCGCTTGAATACATTAACAGCCTTAAAACAGAGGCAAAGGAGCAAAAACGATTAATTCCAAAAGTAATTGAACTTTTAACTGAGCTTGGAGAAACAAAGACTGCTTTGCAAATTCTAAAGGAATATCAAACACAGCAAAAAAGGCTACCAAAGGAACTACCATTGCTCAAACTCAAAATTGATTACAACGCAGATAAACTTGAATGCAACACTCAGATGGTTCTTGAAAAATTCAAATCTAAGTCCAGTGGCCCTTCTCAAAATGGAAAGTTAAATATTTTCGAAACCATGGGCGATTGTGAATTTTACAACAACAAAATCAGAAAAGCTACTGAATATTACATGAAGGCTCTGAAGGCATCCAAAAGTATAGAAAAAACGACATTTCTCGAATTAAAATTGGCAGAAACGTTGCTCCTCGCTTTTAAATTCCACGATGCACTAACCCACATTGAAAACGTTTTGTGGTTGCTGAACGAAATCAAAAACAAGCACTTAAAAGAAACATTACTCGAAGAGATAGGGGAAATATACCTCTACCTATTGCCACCGCGCAGTGCTGAAAGCTTTATAAGGTTTTCAATCGATGATATTCTAAACATAAGTCCCAAAACAAACTACCCCTATCGTTTTTACCTTGGGCTCTTGCTGGTCAAGTCCGGTTCTACAAAAGAAGGCCTAATCTTTGCAAAACAAGGGATTAACACCGAAAAAAAGAGAGGGAATATTTACAAAGCCAATTTGATGTTGCTTGCTTTAATTCAAAATCTTTTGAAAAACAACGAGACTGAAGAAGCCAGAACCCTTCTGGAAGGAGTTGAGACGAAGAGCGAATATATTTTCACACGGAAGAGGCTGCTTGAGATATTGCTCAGAATGCTACAAAATGATAGTTGTGAAACAGACACAAAAGAGATTAAGGAGTTGGTCAGTATGAATGCCCTCAATGCTTTGGCTTTTTACGAGATTACAGAAAACATAAAAAACAGTGAAATTGAGCGCATAAGGAACTCTCTTTTAAACAAATACGAAGATTTTAAAAATGCCTTGGCAGAAGTCGATCTCTGGAGTTACTACCCCAACTGAAGATGCAGGAATACGTTTATACTCTGTATTCGATTCAAGGAGTGGGACCTGTTTATTACAAAAAACTGGTTTCCCATTTTGGATCAGCGAAGAAGGTCTTCGAAGCAAGCCTTAAAGAGCTCAAAGAGATAGTTCCAGAAAAATTAGCAGTCCAAATCAAAGGCACTAATTTGCAACTCTCATTAAAAATTGCTTCACAACTTAAAGATAAGGGCATAAAATGCATCGATTTCACCTTTCAAGAGTATCCTGAAGAGTTTAAAATTAAAGAAATTTTTCCACCTGTAATATTCTACAAAGGAACTCTCCCATCCCCAAAGGAGAAAAAGATTGCAATCGTTGGAACCCGAAACCCTACACACTACGGAATTCAGGTTACCAGAAAACTATGCGAAGAACTCATAGAAAATAAATTTCACATAGTTTCAGGTGGAGCAAGGGGAATCGACACGGTAGCACACCAAACTGCGCTAAAAAAGGACGGTAAGACCACTTCTATCCTCGGCTGTGGAATTGATGTGACATACCCTCCTGAAAATAGCAAACTATTCGAGAAGATCGCTCAAACGGGGGCTTTAATTTCCGAATTTTTCCCAGGAACAAGGCCCTTGAAGGAGAACTTTCCAAAAAGGAACAGGCTAATTGCGGGAATGTCTGACGGCGTCGTTATTATAGAAGCTGGTGAAAAAAGCGGGGCCTTAATTACGGCCAGATGGGCTTTAGAATTAGGCAAAGAGGTGTATGCCGTCCCTGGACCCATTAATTCCCCAGCTTCAGTGGGGACCAATAAATTGATCAAAGATGGCGCAAAGCCTGTTACATGCGTTGAAGACATTTTAGAGGACTTTGGAATAGAGTTGACAAAAGAGGCAAAGTCTGAGAGGGGAGACTCCCTTACAGACCTTGAAAAAATTGTTTTTGAGAAGATATATCACGAACCCAAGCACTTCGATGAACTAATTGCTGAAACAGGGCTTTTAGTATCAGATCTTTTGTCAATTCTATTCCAGCTCGAAATCAAGGGGCTAATTCAAGAATTACCAGGAAAATTTTATTCGAAAAATAATTAGTCCTTAATTAGCTTATCTACCTTAATTCCATTGATCTCAAGGAAAGTTTTTGAAGTTTCTTTAAATCTTTTATCTTCATAATCCTCTATGTATACAACCCTTTTTATCCCCGACGCCACGATCAACTTGGCACATTCCATACAGGGTAAAAGGGACGAGTAAAGGGTAGCCCCCGTGATATTGGTACCTGCCTTGAGAGAAAAGGCTATAGCGTTCTGCTCCGCATGGATCTCATATCTTGAGTGTATAAAATTTAAATTGTAAAAATCTTCTAAGCCGGCCTCTCCTTCTACAATCCTCCTTAACGCTTCCTCCAGTTTTTTACCAAAAAATTTGATAAAATTCTTAGAATATTTGTAAAAGTACTTAAATCTGTCAAAGTATTCCCCTGCGAAGGATTCAATTCCCCCACTTTCCAAGCAATTTCTCACACTTTCCTTGTTTTTATAAGTAAATTCAAGGACTTCCTGAAGCTCATCACACTGAGGAAAGCCCGAAGGAGAGCCATTATAACCCATAGAAACTATACGGTTTTCCTTAACGACCAAGGCACCTGTTTTGTAATAAACACAGGAACTCTGCCTTTTTATAATCTCAAGAATTTCAATGAAGGTTGAATCGTGGAGCATAACGCTATTCTATTCTTATGGTTCTTCCCGAAGACCACAAGCTGTAATCCCCTTCAAAATCCTTAGCCTGAACCGTTACGTAATAATCACCAGGCGCAGTGTATGTCTTTTGAAAGGTCACAATCGTTCCCGACTTCACCCATTCCGAGAAATCAGAGACCCTTCCATCCCCAAAGTCCACTCTTACGCTAACATAATCGCCATCGGGATCAGTCGCCCTTACTTTAATAGAAATGGTCTCCTTTGGATGCGCAGAATCTGGAATTTCTACGATCTCGGGGATAGGAGCGGAATTCTTTTTTAAATTGCAACCAGAAAGAATTAACACCACGAGAAAAATCATTTTTTTCATGCGTTAATTATAACCTCTTTGTAAACGAAACTCCACCCTCCACTTTTGAAGGGCTTAAATTGTGGAGTAAAATTTAACTATGAAATTTTATCCTTTTACCCTACGCGATATTGCTGATATTGTTCTTGTCACGATCATCATTTATTATATCCTGAAGCTATTCAAGGGCACCAGAACAATTTACATTATCATGGGTCTTATTGCAGTCATTGGACTTTCTGCCATATCCACCTTTTTCAACCTGAAAGGGTTGATGTGGTTACTTTCAGCCTTTACGAGGTATGGTCTGTTAGCGTTAATTGTCATCTTCCAACCCGAGATTCGAAAGGGGCTGGCGGTAATTGGAACTGGCACCTTTATCGGGGAAAGGAAGAGGATTGGAATTGCAGAAATACAAGAGTTAGAGAGGGCAATACGGCAGATGGTTCAAAGGGGAATCGGTGGCATAATAGTCATAGAAAGGAATATGAGGCTGGATGAGCTTATTACGGAAAGCGGAGTTAAAATTTACGCAACTCTATCAGCACCTATCATCCTTTCCATCTTTCTCCCTGACAGCCCTTTACACGATGGTGCAATAATAATAAGAGGTAATCACATAATCGGCGCCAGAACCATTTTGCCCCTTTCTCAGGTAGGAATTATCGAAGGAAGCTTAGGTACAAGACACAGGGCTGCTCTTGGTGTCACTGAACACTTTGATTGCTTAGCAATAGTAATTTCAGAGGAAAGAAGATCGATAAGAATAGCACACAAGGGTGTTTTGTCAGAGAGCTTAACTTTTGAAAATCTTAGGAAATACTTAGAAGAGCTATTGATTAAACAGGCATGAAAAAACTCAATTTCTTGAAAGAAAACCTTGACCTAAAGATAATTTCTCTAATCTTGGGCATCCTTGTGTGGTTTAATGCAACCACTGATGAAATTTCAGTTTACACTATTCCTTTTAAGGTCTCTTACACGGTGCAAGGGCTAGGGGACTCGTTGGTAATTATAAGTGAACTACCTGAATACCTAAACGCTTCTATTAAAACTTCAGGAAAAACTTTCCTCAGAATCAAATTTTCTGAAAAAGTCGTTCACAAAAATCTTTCTAATCTGCGATACGGAGTCAATGAAGTAAGATTTGATTACAACGACTTGCCAATTTCACTAAAAGACATAGAGATTTTTGACGTTAACCCAAGAACGTTTCTTGTTCAGGTGGATAGAATTCAGAGGAGAAAAGTGCCAGTTAAGGCTGTCTCGATTTTACTACAAAATAATGCCATCTTCGTTAAATCGATTAACGTAATCCCAGAATCAACGACCATAATTGGTCCCGCCTCTATAGTAAGCAAAATTCAATTTGTACCTTTAGAGCCCGTAAAAATCAAGAAATCCAGCGATACTCTCTTAGTAGCAAGAATAGAAAACCTTAGAAGCAATTTTTTAAAAATCGAGAATAATGTCAATTTCACAGTCAAACTTACTTTGGATACGTTGTACCCAGACTCTATCTGGTTGAGAAGCAGGAAGTTCGAGCAGAGAATTAAAATCGCCTTCCTCCGACCTGCTGATTACAAAATTTCATCAAAAACTTTCATCATAAGAACAATTCCCGTAGACAGCACAGAAAATCTTTCCTTTTATAAGTTAGAAGTTGATTCGCCCCCACCGATAAAAATTGTATCCGTCGAACCCGAGATGATCCCAATTAGAAGATCAGATTAAACCACCGTCAATGGTTAGAACCTGGCTTGTAATGTAGTTAGCCTCTTCGCTCACAAGGAAGGCTACTAACTTTGCCACATCTTAAGGCTTTCCAAATCTTTTTAGAGAAATTTTAGAAAGATAATCCTTTTTTATCTCTTCTGAAAGTTTATCGGTCATTGAAGTTTCAATGAAACCCGGTGCTACCGCGACCACCCTTATGCCCCAGCCTCCAACTTCCTTAGCAAGGGACCTGGTAAAGGCTATAACTCCCGCCTTGGAGGCAGAATAGTTGGTCTGTCCTGCGTTCCCGGTTATGCCCACAACGGAAGAAATGTTGATTATCACACCTGCTTTAGCGTTAACCATATATTTGAGAACAGCATGGGACATATTGAAGGTCCCGAAAAGGTTTATCCTTATAACCTCTTCCCAATCAGTGGGAGCCATTCGTATAAACAACTTATCTTTAGTAATTCCCGCATTATTCACAAGGACGTCTATTCTGCCGTATCGATTGTAAATCTCATCCGCCAAATCCTTACAGGCCTTATAATCCGCTACATCCAATACCTTATAACTGCTCTCGATGCCCTTGGATTTCAACTCCTCTTGCGCCTTTACAAGCTCCTCCTCTTTCCTGGCGGTAATAATTGGAATATAGCCTTTCTTCCCGAGTTCCTCGGCTATAGCAAATCCAATCCCCCTTGATCCACCTGTTACAATGGCAACTTTACTCATAAGACCTCCTATTTTTTTGTCTTTGGGTGTAAAGATGAGCCACCCTTAAGGGCTCTGGAAGCTTATAATGCAAAGTGTTTTCAAGAACAACCCTTATGGCCGTGTCAAGGTCAACTAAGTGACCAATGGAGACGTATATTGGCTTAGACCTATCCTTAGTGACAAGGCAAGCCCCAATAATGTTGTTATTTTCATCTCGCAGGTAAGTAAAGTTTCCGCGCACAGGTTCGGGCATTTCACAATAGCCATATAGCCTGCTTTTTGCTACCCCAATTGTGGGAATGTTCAGCAATACACCAAAATGCGAGGCTACACCAAATCCCCGTGGGTGAGCAATACCCTGCCCATCAACGAGTACTATATCTGGTTTCAACTGAAGCCTATTATAAGAATCAATGAGGAACGGAACCTCTCTGAAGGCCAAATAGCCAGGTATATAGGGAAAATCCACCTTCCTCTTTACGATGGCCACATCGAGCAATTTAAACTGCCTGTTAAACACCACGAAAACTCCAATACCTTCATCTCCCCTGTAAGAGGCATCACATCCTCCAATGTATTCGTAATCCTGGAGTTTATTTACAGTAATTACAAGATTTCTGAGTTCCTCCTGAACTTTTTTAAGTAGTTGGATTTCTTGAAATTTCTCTTTCATAAATTGCCTTCAATTCATTTTCATCTACTTCAACCTCTTCGCCTGTCTCCATATTTCTGACTTTTACCTTTCCTCGCATTATTTCGTCTTCACCCACAATTACTGCCTTTTGAGCCTTTATCCTATCAGCAATCTTTAACTGTGCCTTCAAACTCTTGAGCTCGTAGCACATGTCCGAAGGAATGTACCACTCCCTCAATTTTTTCAATAGCCTTATTCCGTATCCCCTTTCCATCTCCCCTACTGTGGCGACAAAGTAAAATGGCCCTTTAAGCTTTGGAATTTTGTTTTCCATTGCAACCACAACCCTATCAAGACCTATGGCAAATCCCATTGCAGGAGTTGCAGGACCTCCAAGCTCTTCAACTAATCTGTCATACCTCCCACCGCCACAAACGGTATCCTGTGCCCCTAGTTCCTTAACTTTAATTTCAAATACGGTGTGGGTATAGTAATCGAGGCCTCGGACAAGTTTCGGATTTATCGTATATTCAATTCCCCAGCTATTTAAATAAGATTGTACTTCTTCAAAATAACGATAGGATTCACGGGAGAGGAATTCCAGAATCACTGGTGCATCATAAAGTTTTGGAGCATCGATTTCACAATCCAAAATCCTCAAAACATTGGTAGATTTTCTCCGGTTACACGATTCACACAAGGTGAATTCCTTCATAAGCTCTTTCTCCTCGATATAATCGAGGAGGGTTCTCTTATAGATTTCCCTTTCCTCTGGGGTACCAATGGAATTTATTTCCAATTGAAAATTTTCAAGGCCCATTTCTTTAAGAACTCTAACAGCCATTTCAATTACTTCTGCATCGAGTAGCGGGTCCTTGATGCCAAGTGCCTCAGCACCAATTTGCCAGAACTCCCTGTACCTTCCCCTCTGAGGTCTCTCAGCTCTAAACATATTCATAACATAAGCAAGCTTCGCAGGAGGATGTATTTGGTTCTCCAGAAAGGCCCTGATAATGGAAGCGGTACCTTCAGGTCTTAAAGCCAATAGTCTATCACCCCGATCCTGAAAAACAAACATCTCCTTTTCAACGATATCGGTAGTGGTGCCAATACTTCTGGAAAACAGTTCAGCATATTCGAAGGTAGGAGTGATCATGAAGGTATAACCATAACTTTCAAGAACTCTCCTGGCTTTTGCAATTAGTCCCTCCCTGAACTTCTCCTCCTCAGGGAGGATATCCCTTGTTCCCCTTGGCCTCTGATATTTAATACTCATTTTGCTATCACCACCCTTTTTGTTGAGTTTAAAATTCTAACAAAATAAATCCCATTTTTAATCCCACTGAGGGGTAAAACCCACTCATTTAAGCCTTCCTTTAAAGCCAGGTTATAACCCTTAACTTTCCTTCCTCCTGCATCAAAAAATTCAACCGTTAAAATCCCAGAACTTTTTGACAATGCAAGCAGCTTTAAAGTTTCACCTCTTAGTATGTTAGGAAAGTTTAGTACCTTGACCCCTTCAAAGGCAATTTCTTCCTTACTGAAACTGTTGTTATTTACACTCTTAACCCTTAAATTGTCAAGCCCCCAATAGGTTTCCGAAGAGCTATCCTTCGTGAAGTTTATTAAGAATCTCACCGAGTCAGGATCATCATCATCAATCTCTCCTTCATACTCGTAATAAGCCCAATTCCCATAAATGGACTTTTCGTTAAGGGCTCCACCTGCACCGAGGAAGACAACATCCTGAATTTCACTTCTATAAACTGCATCGCCCCTAAACCACTCCTTCAATAACGAGATCTTAACTCCAGTGGTACCATAGGTCGGGAATCGGTAAGTAAACCATAAGCCAAGATTGAACTTTCCTTTGAGTCTAAACCTCCTCGAGAAAAGTCTTGCCTGTAAGGGGAATGGTGCATATTCGCTCTTATAAGTCAAATATTTTCCATAAGGTCCCGCTGAATCGTAAAGGCAAAAGTAGGACGTGTCTCCTGACCATCCTGAAAGTGTTTCAAAATCACTGCTGAAAAGTGCAGAGTCGAAAGCCAAAGCAATGTTTAACTGCAGGTAAGTGCCACCAAACTCCAGGAATACTCGCAGATTCTTACTGTCTGGTATATTGGTCTTCAAAGCAAACTCGGTTCCGCTTTTGGCTAAAATTGAATCAGAATAAAACCTCAATGGCAAAAGCCCTGGTAATTCAAAAACCCCGAGTACTCGGCCTTTAAGGTCCATAAAGGAATTGTTCTGAAAACGTAATATCAACAGGCTATCTTCTACCGTATAAGAAGCAAAATACACCGAAGGCCAGGCAATTTTAAGAGGGTAGGAGCTTCTTCCTATTTTCGAACTGATTTCCAAGACCTTTATGGTATTTGTCTTCAAACTCTCAGGTACTGTACATACTACGTCGAAACTTAAACTTTCTCCAGGTGGAACTTCTACGGGAATTCGATTAGGGACAAAGACAAGCCCCTTCGACGACAATTGGATCGTATCTACAAACTCCGATTGCCCTTTATTAAAAACAAAGATACTAACCAAGTTGTTCTCGCCCGCCTTAACCCAATCCCTAAACCCACTATCTCCCTTTATTTTTACATTAAAAACTACATCCTTCGCTTTCAGTGGTATCCACTCCCAGTAGAGGTTAAAACCGGGCTTCCACAAGGTGAGAAGAACAGAATCATAAAGGGTATCCACATTAAAGGAAATAATCCCTGAAATATCGGATTTTTGAATATTGAGAACGGAATCGTCCACCATCAATGTCGCCGTAACACCGCTTATAGGAAGCCCTTCACAGCCTACAGAGAGTTTAATGCTACCCCTGTTAACATCCTTTGAGAAAATATCGAAATCTTTTGGCACCTCTCGCCGGAGATAAAGGGCTGGATCTCCAAGTAGGTTTATTTCATAGTAACACCAGCGATAAACGTTGGTATCCCTTGCCAAAGGTGCAAAGCCTGCCTTATGGTTCCAGAAAACCTTTCCCAGCTCATCATCCTTGTCTCTAAAAAGTAACTTAAAGAATTCATTATCAAAGAGGTCAGAGTAACCAAATCCAGGATTCCCAGGCGCTCCCCAACCGTAACGGGAGTTGGCAACAACTCCAATCGCCCCGCCTCGGGCTTTAATAAGCTCTTCTGCCAGTGAGTTGTAATCCAACGCCCCAACCCAGCAGCCTATAGAATAAAGGAAGAAGGGGGCATATGTATTGTTTAAATCCTGAGCATCAGAGATTCCAATATAGTCATTTCCGAACCACATGCCCGTGTACCATCCATGCCCATCGTGGTTTACCAGATTCGCGCCGTCATTCAGGGCCCTTATAATGTCGGTTTTAACAGCATTACCATAGCTTTCATAGAACCCCTTAAAGGTGAAATCAGCGGGGAGAAATTTTTTGCGGATATATTCCTTGTGTACCGATTGGTCAGTATAAGGCACTTTCCACAGAATTTGAGCCAGGAAGATCGCCTTGTGCAAGGAGGCAGTGTCCGGAAGCATTTCATAATTAAGCGATTTATAAAGGTATCTTTGTAATTCCAAGGTATCCCTTACCGGCAATCTACCGACATAAAAATCAGGGTAAAGTTCAACGGAATCAGCCACTTCACCATAAACTGAGTTTCCATTGGCATCATAGTCACCGTCAATATCTGCATAATAAAGGTCCGAAGGGATGTTATTTTCATTGGGGGCAAGACCTGCCTGACAATCAAAGGCATAAAGATAGACAATGGGGATTACCGCTTCGTCACCCACAAGGAGAAGGAACTTTTCCCTTTCTAACCCCGCATAAGTCTTCAGAAAATTCCGAATCTTTTCCGCATTATTCCTGCCCTGATAATGTGAGTAAATTTCTTCGAGAGATTTAAACTGAACAAAATAACCCTTTTGTTTTCTTAACTTTATGAGAGGGGCAAGGGTATTTCTGAAATCCTGAGGCGCAATTACAAGGTAGAGAGGCTGAGAAGAATCCTGCTTTGCTACCTCACCATCTACGGTCACCATAAACTTTGTAACATACTCTACCAGTGAATCACCGGGATTGTACCGTAAAGGGAAGAGCTGAAGTTCAAGGGTTGTATCAGAGCCACTGCACACCAATCTATAGGTATAGTATGAATCAGGGTAAAACGCCTTTCCTTTGTAAAATATTGTATCAAAAGGCGCTTCCTTTTTCACTGTGCTTAGAGACAGAATCTGAGGTGGGATGGAAGGGGGAATTAAACCGTCCACTTTTAGGCTTTCCATTTCTAAAGGTTTTACTTCAATTCCCTTAAAACCTTTAACAGAAAGAGATAAGGGCTTCACCGGTATATTGGGCCTTCCCTCAAAGTAGAGAGAGGGCAAATCCTTTAAAAGTTGATTAAAAATGAAAGTGGGATTCTTTTGCTCAGTAGGAGGGAAAAGGATTTGCAAAGAGAAGGCAAATATTAAGTTGAGAATCATTGCTTTATTCTAAAGCTTCCCTTTCGTATTTTCAAATCTAAATCCCTTTATATCAATAAGATACGTTGAATCGTTAAAGGAAATTAAAGATCTGTAGGAAATCCAATGGCATAACTTTATAATTTTCCTATGAAGGCAATAATCGTCCATGGTGGTGTTGGAAAGGTAAAACAAGAAAAATTGGAGCGGGTTAAGGCAGGTTTGAAAAGGGCAGTTGAAGCAGGTTTTAAGGTCCTTCAAGAAAAAAACGATGCCCTTTCCGCCTGCGAAGCCGCAGTCAACGTCCTCGAAGATGACCCCGTCTTTAACGCCGGAACTGGTGCGGTCCTTACCCTTGATGGAAGATGCGAACTTGACGCAGCGATTATGAAAGGTTCAACCCTTGAAGCAGGTGCCGTGGCGGGTGTTGAAAAGGTAAAAAATCCTATCAGCCTTGCTCGTCTTGTGATGGAAAAGACGGACCATGTCCTCCTTATCGGCGACGGTGCGGAAAATTTTGCAAGGATAATGGGATTTCCCGAATACAACCCCATAACTGAAGAGAGACTTGAAGAATGGAAGAACTTAAAGGAAAAACTCTTAAAAGGTGAACCATTGCACTGGAAGAAAATTTACGCACTAATAAAACAGCATCCTGAGCTTCTAAAGGGTACTGTAGGGTGTGTGGCTATCGATGACAACGGCGAAATAGTGGCAGGGACATCGACCGGCGGAGTCTTTCTAAAACTCTTTGGACGCGTAGGAGACACTCCACTTCTCGGTGCTGGAACCTATGCCACCACCTTCGGAGGTGCCTCCTGCACCGGTATTGGAGAGGGAATAATGCGCACCCTTCTTGCCAAAACGGCCTGCGATTTTATGAGGATGGGCATCTCCGCTCAAAAAACGGCAGAGGCTTGTATCGACCTTATAAACAACACGGTAAAAACGGAAACAGGCATCATAACCCTCGATAAAGACGGAAACATAGGCTTTGCTTACAACACAGAAAACATGCCCGTGGCCTTTGTTTCATCAAAGGACCCCGAAATAAAAATCAAAGGACTTCCTGAGTAAGAGCTTAATTCTTTAAAAATAAAAAGGGGCCCTTTCGGGCCCCTTTTTATTTTTAGACTATCTCCCTTTATTTCACCAGCAGGAATTTACTCACTTCGTCCTTTCCATCCACCCTTAGTCTCACGAAGTAGATTCCTTGAGGTAGTGATTCGCCATCGACCTTGACCCTGTAGTATCCCCTGTCGTATTCGCCCTTCGCAAGGGTCTTCACCACTCTGCCCTGAATGTCCAGAACATCAAGGGTTACATTGGATCTTTTCGCAACCTCAAAGGCTACAAAGCCCACTCCCTTGAGCGGATTACTGGATAAACCAAGAAGCCTCGTCCTTTGAGGCAGGTTTTCACTCACGCCGGAGACAAGACCCGTAGTGTCGGTGGTAAAGAGTATCGCCCTTCCTCCCACAATAGAATCGGCATTCTGAGCATAGGTACCATCGTAGTAGTATTGAATTCCATCGTCACCCGTAGAGTTCTCAATACCACAAGTATAATCCGTCTGGCCAGGTGTTATAAGGAACTGAATCAGTATATTACCATCACCCGTAGGCGTCGGATAGTAGGCAGGATCGTAAAGAATCACCTCAGCCTTGGTCGGCGAAGTAGTTCCATAATGATAAACACTGTCATACTCTACTATGAAGATGTGGTTCGCTGCATCATAGTAATAGTAAATCTTTCCGCTTCCTGTGGCACTTGGGTTAAGGTCATCCCATACGATGGCTATGATGTCATTAGGGGCTGAAGAGTCGGGAATACCCGCATTAGCAAAGTAAGAGGACGTATAACTTCCAAAGCCAACCCATCCATTGGAAGAGACCGTTATGGAACTCTTGTTCTGACCAAAGAACTTGAAGGTGAAGGGCAAGGATACCGATTGATATACATCATCACCACTTGCTATCTGGGTACCAATGTTTTTAATCTCAATCCAGTTAAAGGTAGGTCTTATGGGGTATGGTGAAAGGTCTGAAAAGGCCCTATATCCGTAATTACATGGCCCTACATACCTCCCCGCAGGAATGACCACCTCAAGACTCTCAGAATATCCTGTACCTGTTATCCTCAAAAGGTACCTCAGACTTTGGATAGAAGCAGAAGGATGGATATAGACCTGGAATCCGTCTCCACTGGATGAGGTATATGCTCCTATGTTTCCATAATTCGAGACGCTATCGATAACATCCGAATTCCCATCCAACGCCCTCAAGTACCCTACAACATTGTCAACACCCCTCAATCCACCAGTAAGGGTAAGATAGAGGTTTACAAGCTCGCCAGGTTCCTGATATCCATTACCATTGCCGTAAACCTCACTCACACTATAACCGGCGTAGGAAAGCTGAGACATAAAGACTACAGGTCCCAGCCTCAAAGAATCGATATACCAGCCATCGTAAGTTGTAGAACCATCGGAAGTTGCCCTAAATCTTATCCTCAAAGTATCCCCTGGATTGCCACTTATTACATACTGGGTCCTCTGCCAGCTTCTCCTGTCTCCCGTCCTGCTTCCAAGCTGGACCCATGAACCACCATTCAAACGGTATTCCACATAACCGTAATCGTAATTATTCTCAAGATAACTCCACTCGTAGAAGCTCAAAGTACACTGACCCGTTACAATAAAGGCAGGAGAAATAAGGGAAGCATCCATATTGTTCGGATACGGACCGGTGCCAAGGGAGTAGCTCCCATCGTAAGCTCGATCATTTCTCCTGGTCCATGGGCTTTCAAAGGTCCATGCACGGTAGTCCTCGCCCTCAAAACTGGTAGCATAGTACTGAACACCAACAAAGACCTTGAAACTGTCAAGGAAAACAAGATTTGAACTGGTAAGCCTTAGACCGAAGGGGATAATTTCACCGATGTTTATATTGCTTCCAAAAGTTACACTGTAGTCCGCATACCCGCTGCCACCCTGCGGTATGTCACCCATAGAGAGGTTGTTGTTATTTATCACCACACGGGTATCCTGACAGGTGATCTTACCCACAACACTCGGGGCGTCCTCATGACCTGTGTTCTTTGCATAGACCCTCAATATTACCGTTTCACCAGGATCTATGACACCGTTCCCGTTGCCCTGACTGTCATCCACCTGCACCCTCTGATAGGATAAAATGGGGGCATAAACAGTGTAGCTAAAGTTCGCGCTCCAGGAACCTTCGTTGGAAGTTATGTTCAAGGTGAAGGGGATTACTTCCTGATCCAAGGCTGAATAGGAGACATTGAATTCAAAGTAGTCGCTTCCATAAGTGGAATCACCTGCAGGAATGTTGCCGTAGGCAGCGCTGTTATCGGTAATTGTAACATTGGTGTTTGTCGTGCTAAGGGTTGCATTCACATTTGTTGCACCGTCTTGACCATAGTTCTTAAGCATCACATAAAGCCTTATGGTCTCACCAGGATTGACCCTGCCGTTACCGTTGCCAGAAACTTCTTGTAAATTAGAACTGAGATAGTATACATAAGGACCACTTGATATCACGAACACGCTACCAGTGTGAGGAAGTCTGTTTTTCGCACGAACAATAACCTTGACAGTATCGCCAGGGATTAAAGCGCCAGATATTGGAACAACGGCAGTACCACTGGAGTTTGCCACGCCCCTCCCCACCAGAGTACCATTTTTTGATAGGGCAACCACAGAACCGGGGGCGTCGGTATTTACAGTCAAAGAGCTCATACCTACCGATATGTTGTTAGGATACGAAGCATTTATAACCGTCGGATTATCGGTTCAAACCTGAAGGGAAGGATCCCCAAAGATCCAGAGCTCATAGATACACCAACGATAAACCCCATCGGATCCTTCTGCTACTGCCGTCGGAACCCACTGAGCAAGGCTCAGAATATGGGCTTCACCTAAGGTCCATATCTCATTCCTAAAAATATGATAGTAAAAGGTAGAGTCTATTCTCTCACTGGGGCCAAGATCCGGTGGATACCCCCAACCATACCTTGTATTCATTATCGTTGCAATTGCACCGCCATTTCGCAAATTAACCAAGGATTCCGCGAAGCAATCACCGCCTGCAACCTCGTCAATTGCACCTGTAAAACAACATATAGCATTGTGAATACCAAGTTTATTTCCGTTTGTCATACTCGAGAAATCGCTGACACTCACAAAGCTTGCCGTCGTCTCATTACCGTGGCTTGCATAGTGGGTTAACCCAACACCGTTATTGACCGCATTTATAAAGTTTGTGGTACTAAGATTACCCATCGATTGATACAACTTGATATCGTTCCACGGCGGAGTTGGAGTCAGGTTCGCTATTCGGTTGTTTACGCTGTCTCCATAATATGAGTACTCACTCCAGAGTAGCTGAGCAGGTAATACGATGTTTGTCAGATATCCTGAGGGTGGATTTGACTCATAAACCTTAATTTTTCTGATTAGATTGTTGATTTGGTCTACGGTTCTTACAGGGAACCTTCCAACTATAACATCGGGATACATATCTACACTGTCTGAGAGTTCTCCCCAAATATTATCATTATCGGCGTTCCAAGAACCATCAAGGTCAGAGTAATAGAGGTCACACGGTATTGTATCCTCGTCATTGTAATAACCTGCACCCGATACCAAGTAGAAGGCGTCTCTTCGGGGTACAATGGCCTGTGCGTTTTCGTGGTCTGCTTGTCCACCCAGAAGCACATATATCAAACCTTTGTTAGTATAGTAATCTTTAATAAAGTTTCTTATCTTTTCAGGATTATCTCTCCCCGCATAGCTTGCATAAATTTGATCAAGAGTCACTATCCTTGTCCTTATCCCCCTTTCCTCTTTCCAGATTCTCAGAGAATCAAAATAGGGAGCAAAGGTACTGGAGGTAATAATCACCATCTCTACGGTATCTCCATCCTTAATATCCTGTCTCTCCGGTGCATAAAGGTTGACCACTTCGGGATTCCTGACGAGCCTTTTTACAATCTCACCAAATACACCCCTCTGCTTTTCCGTTGCCTTGTAAGAAATACCTTCATCATATTCGACTTCATAGACAATCCTTGTAACGAATTCTATTTCGCTGTCTAACGGCTTATAGATAACGGGGTTAAGTATGATTCCTGCAATGGAGTATCCGGACATATTTCCGGTTCCAGTAAGGGTAACAAAATCCTCAGGATAAGATTGCAAAGAGTAATATCGGGAGTCAGGTTCTACAAAATTCGATTTTACTTTATAGGAAATCGGAACAGGCTTTTGCATTGGATAAATTGTTCCCTTAATTCGAATTTTAACAGTCTCCACCTTCACGACTTTAACAGCACGAGCCTTTGCTCCAGAAGGTAAAAGGATCTGATGGGAGAGCCTTGGTAACATAGGGGAGCCAGCTGGACCAAAGAAAACAGCGCCAGGATATTCGATCTGCAGGTATCCTTGAAACTCGCGAACCTGAAGTTTCGCGGGATCAAGGACTACCTCATCTCTTATAGCCCCCGCAAACAGAGATACGGGGATAAGTAGTAAAATAAGTTTACGCAATTTAACCCCCTTTTGAGGATATTATAAATCCAAACTTTGAAAAAGAAAAAAGCTAATAAACTAAGGCTTCAAAAGAAGGCCGATGGGTATTAAAACCAGAAAACCAACAACAAAGAGGATCACTGAAAGGGTTATGTCACCAAGACCCATTAGAATTAAAGAGATGATGCCCACCAATAGTCCGGAAAAAATCAAAATCCAGTTTTTCTTGGAATACCTAAACTCTTCTTTTTTTACTTCTTTCTTAGTTTTCTTCTCCGCCATAACTTTCCTCCCTTCTTTTTATTTCACCCTTTACAATCTCATAAATTGATAATTTACCTGAAAAATCATAAACCGCCCCGGATGGGCCAACATAACCGGAAAGATTCTTTAAATTTATGAGCGTACCAATTATGCTTGAATCTGCCGACTCCTTTAATAAAATTCCCATGTCCAACCCCGCTAATCCAATTTCCGATGGATAATAACCGTTTTTTGTTTGAAAATCCTTTACGAAATTTTCCAATAGCTCATAATTTCTAAAAATTTGTCCTATGCTTACAGGTATCCCACAAACCGAAAGGTCCAGCATATATTTGGGAACTTGAGTTATTCTTTTCATCCATGCAAAGGTTCCGAGGACGGGCTTTCCGGGAAACATTGTCTTGAAAGCTGAGTAAAGGAAATAAGAATTGTCCGATAAGCCTGAAATTATGGCCACATCAATTTTTTCTGAATCGATACTTGCTGCAAGTGAATCGAATTCAAAGGGATTTACTATGCGAAGGTCGTAAAACAAAAATTTACCCCTACTTGCCATGGAACTCTTCAGATAGTCAGTAAAAAGACCTTCAATGAAACTGGTATCCCTTATTAAAGCCACTCTTGAAAGTTTCAGTGAATCAAAGATAAAGCCTACGAGAAAATTAGTTTCTTCCATTAGGGTCTTAAATGGAGAAAAAAATAATTTGCCATTTAAAGGCAAGTATTCCGTAAAGGGGGAAAACCAGATGGTTGGAAATTGGTAGAGGGAATCTAAATACTTGCTCGTTGACCTTTTAAGTGGACCTATTACGATGGAATTTGGAAGAATGCGTGAGAGATTTTCCCTGTTTTCTTCATCTATTTTTTCAACATCTACGTTATAAATAAGAGTGAAGGCACTATAAAACTCCTGACCAATGTCACTATACTCCCCCGAGAATGGTGCTACTATGTAAACCCTTGCCCTTGTAAAAAGATTCTTTAACACTGAATCACTAACCAATTCCTCCGGTATATTTAAAATTTGACAGATGGTCTTTTTACTTTCCTCGGAACGATACCCTCCTAAATATGAGTAATAATAAGCCTCGGCAGCCTCCTTGAGACTGCCTTTTTCCCTGAGCCTTTCAGCAATTTGATAGCTTAAACCATCAAGATTTCTTAAAACTAAGTTACTAACTGGAATTCTTTTATAATAAGCCAGTGCACTATCCAGCTGACCCAGGTTCAAATAGGTGAGGGCAACGTAAGGCATATAGTTAATAGACTTGCTAAATTTCGGATCTGAATAATAAGCGTTCAGAAATTCTTGATATTTGCCTTCTTTATAAAATTTTATGGGATTGGTTACTTTCAAAAGTACAAGAAAAGCCAAAAGAGAATACATTATTTGCCCCCGAGATATTCCCTTGCGTATTCTAAATAATTTTTCCAGTTGTTATCAATCATCTCTTTCTCTTCCTTCGTAATCTTTCTAACTACTTTGCCGGGAACCCCAAGAACAAGGCTTTCCGGTTCTACTTTCATCCCTGGAGGGACTACTGCTCCAGCACCAATGATACAGTAATCTCCAATTTCGGAACCATCAAGAAGTATTGCACCCATTCCGATTATGACATGAGATCCGATCTTTGTTGCATGAACAGTTGCATTATGACCCATGGTAACACAATCACCAATCACTACATTATATTTTCCCTTTGTGCCATGGACCACCACATTATCCTGAATGTTTGTGTACTTACCCACAATTATCTCTTCTACATCTCCCCTTAAAACGGCACCAAACCATATGGATGAATAATCACCAATGGTGACATCTCCAACAACGACACAATTGGGTGCAAGGAATACACCTTGTCCTATTCTGGGACTTATTCCTTTGTAGGGCAGTACGATACTCATAGTTTGATTTTAAACTTAACTTCTTGTAAGTTCAAAAGTTCCATCTTAAATTAGTCAACATGAATGATTTTAGAGAAGCAGCAAAATTAATTGAGAAAAGCAGCAAAATATACGTACTCACCGGTGCGGGCATTAGCACAGAAAGTGGGATACCGGACTTCAGGGGACCAGACGGGCTTTATAGTAAGTATTCACCTGAAATTTTCGAAATTACCTTTTTCCGCCGAACTCCTCTGGAATTCTATAAACTCCATCTAAAACTGCTGGAGATAATGCTAAAGGCAGAACCAGGCCCGGGACATAAATTTTTTGCAAAATTAGAAGAGAAAGGGAAAATACTGCTTGTGGCAACGCAGAACATCGATGGCCTCCATCAGAAAGCGGGAACTAAAAAAATCGTTGAATTACACGGCAACGCCACAAGATACTATTGTGGAAAATGCGGTAAAGCCTCTTCTATTGAAGAAGTCGTAGAGTTTGTCAAGAATGAAAAGGTGCCTCTTTGTAGTTGCGGTGGTTTAATAAGGCCCGATATTGTTTTCTTCGGCGAACCTTTGAAGGAGCAGGACCTAAAACTTGCCTTTGACAAGGTCAGGGAGGCAGACCTGTTTGTTGCCTGTGGAACAAGCCTCGTAGTATATCCTGCCGCCTTTCTACCTGAACTGGCAATTCGTCTTGGCATTCCATTTATCATAATTAACAAGGGGGAAACCCAGTATGATAACCTTTGTACTCTGAAGTTAGATTCAAGCATTGGCGAAGCAGTTAATGAAATATTAAAGCATCTGACTTTATAATTATTATATGAGAGAACGTCTACTTGTTACAGGTGGAGCAGGATTCATTGGAAGTGAGTTTGTCAGGCAGGCTGTCTCAAGGGGATTTGATGTTGTAGTGGTTGACAAACTCACCTATGCAGGGGATTTGGAGAGGCTTTCAGACGTTAACGGTCGATATCGATTTTATAAGATTGACACAGCGAGTATAGAAGAGGTGCAGAAGGTTTTTGACAGTGAAAATCCAGACATTGTGGTTCACTTCGCTGCAGAAAGTCATGTGGATAGAAGCCTGCTCGAACCTTATGCCTTTATCGATAGCAATATAAAAGGCACTTTAAATCTCCTTGAAGCATCAAAGGTTAGAAATGTTAAACTTTTTATTAACGTGTCTACCGATGAGGTTTACGGAGACCTTGGTGAAACTGGGTATTTCGATGAAGAAAGCCCTTTAAGACCCAACTCGCCTTACTCTGTAAGTAAAGCGGCTCAGGATATGCTGGGAAGAGCCTATTTCAGGAGTTTCGGCCTTCCGGTTATAACGGTAAGGCCTTCTAATAACTACGGACCCTGGCAGTATCCTGAAAAGCTAATTCCTGTTGTTATTTACAGGGCCTTGAAAGGTTTGCCAATACCCGTTTATGGAAAAGGAGAAAATGTGAGAGAATGGCTTTTTGTTTCAGACTGCGTTGAGGGGATTTTCCAGGCTATCGAAGGTGGGAAGCCCGGAGAAATTTATAACATTGGAAGTGGTGAAGAAAGGCAAAATATCGAAGTTGTCAAAACAATTTGCAAAATGCTGGACGAGCTCGTGCCAAAAGGTACACCTCACGAATCGTTGATAACCTTTGTAAAAGATCGACCGGGACACGATTTTCGCTATGGTCTTGATTCAACAAAGGCTCAAAGAGAACTCGGATTTAAAGCTAAAACCCCCTTTGAAGAGGGAATCAGAATAACTGTGAAATGGTATCTCAAACATCAAGACTGGCTGGAAAACAAAGTTCTCCAATTAAAAGACTTCTGGGCAAAAAATTACGGTAATATATAAAGAAACTTTATTTCTTTTGTCTTTTTACAACGAGGTTCAATTCAGGTTTGATTAATGGGATTCCACCGACCTCAACCTCAATTATCTTCTGAGGGCAAACATAGACGCACTTAAGGCATCTAATGCAATCAAAGTGATTTGGGTCTTCGTAAATCTTTATATCCATAGGGCAAACTTCCTGGCATAGATTGCACTTGAGACACCTGCTATTATCAACCTTCATTTTTACAAAACTTATCTTGTTAAACAAACCCCACATTGCACCAAGGGGACACATATAACGACAGAAAGGTCTGCGAATGACTACAAATAAGAGTATGAATACAATCGCAATAGCGAGTTTTATAAAAAACCTAAAGGAAATCAATTTTGAAAGCTCTGTCCATAGAGGCGACAACATTATGGGGAACGTTCCTTCGATGGTGCCAGCCGGACACAGTTTGCAGAACCAGGGCTCATAAGTGAAATAGACAACTGGAATCATGATAAGAAGTATCACATACTTCAAAATGCCCCAGGATTTCTCGATCTTAAGTCTAAAAGACGTTATCTTTTTAATGAGTTCCTGGAGAAGTCCAAAGGGACAGAGCCATCCACAAAAAGCTCTTCCAAAAGCAATTCCCACAAGCCCTATGTACCCTAAAATGTAGTAAGGGAATTGCCTTATAACAACAAAGTGCTGAAGAGAGCCAATGGGGCATGAAGTTCTCGCAAAGGGACAGGCATAACAATTGAGACCCGGAGCGCATAAAGATTTAGTAGAGCCTTGATAAATAGAGAAATTTTTGATATCCGGAATATAACTATTTATACCAATTGCGGATATAAATTGCACAACTCTTCTAACAATGCTTATCTTATTGATCCTGCTCGCTATTCTATCCCGATGCATGAGAGACAGAGTATGTTTCCATTGAGTTCAACTTCGACGTAATCCTTAAGTTTAACCCCTTTTAATAGCATCCACATAAAAATTACAAGAAAAAGCACAGATAAAACGTAAGGTTTAAACTTCCTCATTTCTGCTCCTCAATTAAGATTTTAAGGTCTCCAACAAGTTGCATAATTTCTGTTTGCTTATCAAGGGAACCCCTCGCCAGTGCCAGGTGGTAGAGCGATGCAGGAAACTCTGCAAAAATGGGGTCGACGAAAATCCACTCTCCATTAAGATAAACCATGTTCCACGCATGGTAGTAGTAGGCTCCATCCTGGTATATCAAACCTACTACGATATCCGTTGGAATTCCTGATGCTCTGGCAAGGGCAGAAAAAAGGACTGCGTGTTCGTTGCAATCACCCCTTCGTTCTTTTAAAACGTCTATTGCTGTTGGAATCGTAACAGAAGGTACTTTACTAATGTTTCGCTGCAGCCAGTTTATTATTGCCTCTACTTTTTTGCAAGGATCTTTTATTCCAGCTGTAATTTGCTTTGCAATGGCTATAACCTCGGGATCGTCCGACTGGATATAAGGATCAGGCTTCAGATATTGTATAAACTCTTCAGGTATCTTTGAATTCGAACATTTTACCTCTGGTTTTACAATTTCCAATCTTAAATAAGTAGCTTTTTTCTCGAGAATTCTCTGGGGACCTAAGGCAACGTTTACATTCCCAACAGGACCCATTAATTTTAGCCTCAAATACTTAGTGGCTCTAACTGGGACATTAGTCCTCACTGCATAAAGCTCTGTTACATCAATCTCCTTCGCAATTTCAAGGGCTTTGTTCTTGTCCTCAACCTGAAGCACTATGCCCATCGGACCCTCTTCTCTCACAAATTTCCCCTTACTTATGAAAATTTTACTTTCGGTCCCCTGATAGGTAAGGCTGTATATCCGTGCATTCCCGTCTTCTTTCACAAGTTCACAAACCGCATCGGAAATTGTAGCTGTTGGAATATCAAGTAAAACGATATTCATTCTTTTCACTTTATTTTTTTCCAAATTTAACCTAAGGGTGGTTTCAACATAGAGGGGGGCCGTTAAATTTACCTTTCTCACAATAGGGCTTGAAGATTCGGCTTGATAGTTTAGAAAGAGTGTGTCGTTTTTTACAGAGATGGTACCCGATAACTTCTGATCCTGAGTCACCATGTTAAATTTTGCAGAAGTTAATCTGTAAGTCTTATCAGTAAAGATTTCGCTATTTATTAAGACCTTCTTGTGCACCCCGAGCATCTGAACCTGCATGGCATTGGTTTCCTGGATTTTAAAACCATTATTTGTAGATACAACCACGATACTGGAATATCCAACTTTGTTTCCCATGAGGTACATTCCCAGCCAGGTGGTATCAGCCCTTGCCGAAGTTTGGGCTAATAAAAATATGGAAAGTAAAATTTTCATGTTAGAATTATACTGGACCTCTTAAAGACTACCAAATTCTACAGTTTGAAAATCATTGTAAAGAAGGTCAACTACTAAAATCTTGTTCTTCAAGAGTACTCCTTTGCCCGTTAAAAACTTTATCACCTCATTCGCCTCTAAGGTCCCAAGAATAAAGGGCGCCGTTGCAATAACGGGTAAGCCTCCCGTTTTCTCTAAAGGTACATTTCTCAGCATTTCCTTCAAACTAAGAGTCTCCCCCGGAATGACAATAGTAACTTGTCCGTAAAATCCGCTTATCCCGGCATGTACAAAGGGCTTATTAGCAATAACACAAAGATCGTTTAAAAGGAACTTCCCGTAAAAATTGTCTAAACAATCTACAACAATATCAACTTCATCAGGGATTTTAAAATTCTCGTCAATTGTCTCTTTCCGTGGAATAATCTCAACGTCCCGAATTTTCCTAAGTTCTTCGGATACTATCTCTACCTTTGCCGTGCCTAAATGGGTCCTATTGTAAAGTATTTGCCTGTTGAGGTCTGGTTCATCAACAATCCCATGGTCAATCACATATATTTTGCCTACGCCACTTCTTACCAAAATTTGTAAGACTACAGTTCCAAGTCCGCCAGCTCCTGCAACGAGAACAGTAGAATTGAGTAATTTCTTAAGCCCATCCTCTCCAATCAGTGGAAGGTGCCTTGTGAAAATAGCTTCCATCAACCACCGGATCCTGGAGGCAAAATAGAAATAATATCACCGTCCTTAAGAAAGACCTGACTGGCATTCTCAGGAATAACACTTTTACCGTTTAGAACGAATATCAAGCCTTCCTTGATCTTTCCGTTTTTCAACACTTTTTCTTTGATTTTTTTCGAAGTCAATTTTTCCACCTCATTGAGAACATTTTCAAGACTCACCACTTCTTTGTCGGGAAATTCAAGGCAAATTTCACCCGCACCCAGTTCTGCTTTAAGATAGGTATAAACCTTGAATATAACCTTCATAGTCTCATTTTCTTATCGAGCAACTCCGTCGCTGGCAGTTCTACGAGAATGTTATACACAAGTTCCACCGTCTTTTCAAAGTCTGAAAGGCGCATAATGGACGTTGGAGAATGTATATACCTGCAAGGAACGGCGACAACACCAGAAAGGACACCACCCCTTTCTAAATGAATCACACCCGCATTAGTTGAGCCATAAATAGGTGTCTTATATTGAAAACCGATTCCATTCTTTTCCGCAACAGTTTCAAAGAATCTCACTACCTTAGGGTTAACAACTATGCTTTTATCAATAATCGTTATCACAGGGCCTTTTCCTATGTGAGAAGGTTGCTTATGGGGTGGTATATTGGGATTATCTACCGCTATGGTCCCCTCGATGCTTAAGGAGAAATCGGGATCTACGTTGTAAGCGGCGGTCTTTGCACCTCGAAGTCCAAGCTCTTCACCCGTAGTAAAAACAGCATAAAGATCAAAGGGCAGATGAACATTCCTTAGTCTTTCAAGAACCTTAATCAAAACCCCGCAACCTGCCCTATCATCAAAAGACTTTCCCATTATAACATCATCCGATACGACCTCTGCAGATGCGTAAAATACCCCTGGATCTCCCACATTGATCCCATTATTTTTCAATTCTTCATCAGAAACAGCCCCAATATCGATAAATAGATCTGTTACATCAAATACTTTTTTCATCTCGTCAGGGGTTTGAACATGGGGAGGGATTGTACCGATAACTCCCAGTATTTTTTCGCCTTTTCTGTTTTTTATCAATACTCTCTGCCCCGGAAGAAGCCTTGGGTCAATCCCGCCAACAACCTGAAATCTAATAAACGGCCCATTCAAATAAGAAACAATAAACCCAATTTCATCCATGTGGGCGTCGATCATAACCCTTTTATTCGATTTACCCTTCTTAAGAGCGATAAGGTTACCTGCAGTATCTTCGAAGATTTCGTCAACAAGATCAGAGATGTATTCTCTTATTAAGTCCCTAACCTCATCCTCAAACCCCGCTGGTCCGAAGGCATTCGAAAGTTTTACTAACAATTCCTTGGTACTCATGCTCTCTTCCCCCTAAAAAAGTCCTTAATGGAATCAATAACATAGTAAATTTCCTCATCCGTCATCTCAGGGAAGACTGGTAAAGATAAAACTTCCTTCGTTGCCCTTTCTGCTACCGGAAAGTCGCCTTCTTTATATCCAAGATAGGAGAGGGCGGGTTGTAAATGAAGGGGAATGGGGTAGTGGACTTGCGTCATAATGCCCCTCTGGTTCAAAAAGGTGTTAAGTTCGTCCCTTTTTTCTGTCCTAATTGTATATTGATGGTATATGTGAACATTTCCATCATCTACTTCTGGCACTCTTACATAGGGACTGAGTTCTTTATTGTAAATTGCTGCTATTTGTCTGCGTCTTTCATTCCAGCGATCAATATATTTCATCTTAACCCTCAAAAAGGCAGCCTGAATTGCATCAAGTCTTGAATTGTAGCCAAGCATTTCATGGTAATACTTACGTGGCGAGCCATGAACCCTTAACTTTTTAACGGTTTCATAAATATCGTCATCTTGCGTAGTTATCAATCCCCCATCACCGAGGCATGACAAATTTTTAGTCGGGAAAAAGCTAAAAGTCCCAACATCGCCAAAGGTACCAAGATACTTTCCATTTCTTTTTGCCCCAAATCCTTGTGCAGTATCTTCAATGACCTTCAAATTGTGTCGCTTTGCTATATCCAGAATTTGCTCCATTTTGGCACCTTGACCAAAGATGTGAACGGGTAGGATCGCTTTAGTGCGCTTTGTGATCTTTTCTTCGATCTTTGTGACATCGATATTTAAAGTACGCTCTTCCACATCGACAAAAACGGGCCTGGCTCCGAGCATTGCAACGGTCTCAGCGGTTGCAAAAAAGGTAAAAGGTGTAGTTATTACTTCGTCTCCTTCGGTAATTCCCACGGCACGGAGTGCAAGGATTAAAGCATCCGTACCATTACCCACCCCTAAGGCATACTTACTACCTAAGTACTCTGCAGCTTCTTTTTCGAATTGCTCCAATTCTGGTCCAAGGATGAACTGGCCTGATTCTACAACCTTTTTAAAGGCCTCGACCAATTCATCTATCATGGGCTCATGTTGTCTTACAAGATCTATAATCGGTATTTTCATGATAGAATCCTCCTCAAACTAAAACTTAAAATTCACAGAAACTGACGCTTCTTCAAAATCGAGAGAAGAATTAACTTCCGCGTTTATCCCAGCCCTTTTTAGCCCTTTTGAAATCAAATAGTCTACACCACTGGCAACATGATTAAGAACTACAAGACCTAAAATGAGCGTCTTCTGCCCTCCTAATTCTCTGTACCTCTTAAGAAGTTTTTGGAACTGCAGATAACTATTTGTATCCCTCCACTTCCAGTATACCCGTGGTTTGTGTAATTCTACATATTCATCCTGCTTCGCATGGTCGTCAGGGTAAATTTGACGTGCCTGCCTGTAAAGATACTCAATGTAATCCTCGTAAGACAGATCGCTTTCTACGGTTCTCCAGGTGCTGTTGTAGTTAGTTGGTAACAAAACGCCTGCATTTTCAAAGGCAAAAGTTCTGGTGTAATTAAAAAGATCGCGACTTTCGTAGGTTTTAACCCCGTATAAAGTTATTAAAAAAATCTCAGATGTTAAGTAAGCATAACCTCTCGGATTCCTTACTGAGAAGAGGTGATATCCAGGAATTACTAAGGATGGGAGTATTCCAGCGCCCCTACTAAGCGTTAATAAAAGCATTAATTTTATTAAAATAGTTCTTCCTCCTCGAATTCCTTTTCGTGAGGAATTACTTCTACGTCTACTACCACGTCGTCTTCTAAGGTATCTATAAGCCTCGTGCCCATAGATGCACGCTTTTGCAAATTGATATCCGAAGATTTCAACCTAATGACTTTACCGCTTTGTGTCAAAATTATGATATGGTCGCTTTCATTCACCATACCTAATTTTCTGAGCTTTCCTGTCTTACTCATATTAGAAAGAATCTTTACCCCTCCACTCCCCCTGTGGTGTAATGGTATTTCGTTTGGATCAAAACGTTTCCCATATCCGTTTTCAGTGATAGTCAAAACTTCCCTTCCTGGTGTCACTTTAACCATCGAAACAGCCAATTCGCCCTTCGTCAGTCTAATTCCTTTAACACCTGATGCATTCTCACTATGAACGGGCACCTCTTTTTCACTAAATCTCACTGCCTTACCTGAATCCTTTGCCACTATTATTTCATCATTTCCAGTAGTTATAACAACATCTACCACGTGATCATCTTCCTTCAGATTAATAGCTTTCTTACCCGGTTTACCAATCTTTGCAAAAAGTCCTAAGGGGGTCCTTTTGACCAATCCGCGAGATGTAGCAAATACAAGATACTTTTCCTTTGAAAACTCTTCACTTTTCAGCGATATTGCAGCAATAACTCTCTCATCATCCTTAAGGTTGATGAGCCTCCGCAGGGAAATCCCCTTATCTTGCAACCCCCCTTCCTGAATTTCGTATGTCTTTACCTGGTAGCATCTCCCGAGATTAGTGAAGAGCAATAGGTAATTGTGATTTGAACTTAAAATTATGGATACAGGATAATCATCGGAATAAGTCTTTATGCCGCGTTTACCCTTCCCTCCCCTTCTTTGGGCCCTAAAGGAGACGACGGGGGTTCTCTTAATGTAGTTTTTGTGAGTTATCGTAACTATAACAGGTTCATCAGGTATCAATTTTTCTGCTTCAAAGGGTGTTAATTCACCTTCCGTTATCTCCGTTCGCCTACGGTCGCCATATTTTTCCTTTAGTTCTATGAATTGCTTTTTAAGTTCCTCCATTAATAGCTGTCTATTTTCAAGAATCTCCTTAAACCGTGCAATATCTCTTATACACTCTTCATATTCTTTTTCCACTTTTGTCCTGTCTAATTTCGTTAAATTCCCAAGCTTCATATCAAGGATTGCTTGAGCCTGAATCTCTGTTAGGCCAAACCTTTCAACCAATTTCTCTTTTGCCTCTTTTTGATCTTCCGCCGAGCGTATAAGTTCTATAATTTCATCGAGGTGGTCGAGCGCTATTTTAAACCCTTCTAATATGTGGGCCCTTTCTTCTCTCTTTCTAAGTCGATAAGCTATTATCCTTCTTGTAACATTCTCCTGATGTTTTAAGTATTCAACAAGAAGGTCTTTTATGTTTAAAATTTTGGGGACATTGTCTACCAGAGCAAGAAAGTTGAGTCCATAGCTTTCTTGAAGTTGAGTATGCTTGAAGAGTTTGTTGACCACTACATCAGGATCCACGCCACGTTTGAGTTCAATTACAAGTCTTAATCCTTCTTTATCCGACTCGTCTCTAACCTCTGAAATTTCAGTTATAACTTCTTCCCTTACAAGATTAGCTATCCTTGCTATTACATTTGCCTTACTAACTCTATACGGTATTTCAGTGAAAACAATATTTATTCTTCCGCCCTGTTTTTCTTCTATGTGATATTTTCCCCTAACCGTTATGGTTCCCAAACCCGTTAAATAGGCCTCTCTCAAACCGCGGGTGCCAACAATTATTCCCCCGGTGGGGAAGTCGGGACCTTTTATGTATTGCATTATCTCCTCGGGAGTAATATCAGGATTTCCGATCAATGCTATGAGGGCATCAACCACTTCTGACAGATTGTGGGGTGGTATCTCTGTTGCCATTCCCACGGCAATTCCGTAACTTCCATTACACAATAAGTTAGGAAATTTTGCCGGCAGTACAACGGGCTCTTGAAGGCGCCCGTCAAAATTAGGAACAAAATCTACTGCTTCTTCATCAAGCCCCTCTAAAAGCTCTAAGGCTATAGGGGATAATCTTGCCTCCGTGTATCGATAGGCAGCCGGTGGATCTCCATCGATGGATCCAAAGTTTCCTTGCCCTTGAATGAGAGGGTACCGCATTGTAAAGTCCTGAGCCATTCGTACTAGAGCATCGTAAACCGATTGATCTCCATGGGGATGGTATTTACCAATTACCTCACCGACAACGGTAGCGGACTTTCTAAAGGGTCTATTGGGCAGTAAACCGAGTTCACGCATCGAATAAAGAATACGACGTTGAACCGGTTTGAGCCCATCTCTGACATCTGGTAGGGCCCTCCCAATGATTACGCTCATTGCGTAATCAATATAGGAGGACCTTATTTCGTCTTCTATTAAAGTGAGGATTTCTCTTGAGGAGCCGTTGGCCTCAAGCATTTTTATTTACCTTCCCCTGCCAAAGCTTTTGGAGCAGGAAGAGCAATATTTCGTCCAGGGTATAAGTTCAAGCCTCTCTTCCTCTATGGGCCCTCCACATTTTTCACATACGCCATATTTTCCTGTGGCAATTCTTTCCAAAGCCTCTTCAATTTCTTTAAGTTTTTGAAATTCACTATCGTAAATCTTTTTTCTTAGATCATCTGACATTGTTAAGTTGGCAAGGTCTTCAGGGTCTTTCGGCTCCGACCATTCATCTTTCGTCTTTGTATCTATTTCCTTTTCCGATGACAGAATTTCGAGTATTTTTGCCTTTTCCTGGAGCAAAATCTCCTTGAACTTCTCAAGATCCACGTCTACCTCCTACAAAGTTTTGCTTAATTTTAATTCGAAAGCCCAGAATTTTCAATTTTCTAACAGTTTAACTTATAATATCGTTATGAAGGGCATTATTTTAGCAGGTGGCTCAGGTACCCGTCTATATCCAATCACATTGGCAGTAAGTAAACAATTACTGCCCGTTTATGACAAGCCCATGATCTATTATCCACTTTCCACCTTAATGTTGGCAGGCATAAAAGAGATCTTAATTATTACAAATCCAGAATATGTTGAATTATACAGAAGATTGTTCGGCGATGGCTCCCATATCGGCCTAAAAATCTCTTATGCGGTTCAAGAAAAACCCCGGGGCATTGCTGATGCTTTTCTTGTGGGTGAAAGGTTTATAAATGGAGACAAATGTGCTCTTATTCTCGGAGACAATATTTTTTACGGAAGGGGTTTTAGCCAAATTCTTAAAGAAGCTGCTTCTCTGAAGAAGGGTGCTGTGATCTTTGGTTATCCTGTTAAAGACCCGAGGAACTACGGCGTTATTGAATTAGATAGTGAAAACAGACCTATTTTTATTGAGGAGAAACCTGAAAAGCCAAAGTCAAATCTCGCTATTCCAGGGCTCTATTTTTACGATGAGAAGGTTGTTGAGTTTGCAAAAAAATTGAAACCTTCCCAGCGCGGGGAATTAGAAATTACCGACATAAACAGGGAATACCTCAATCTAAGTGAACTAAAAGTCTATGTTTTGGGGCGCGGTTTTACCTGGCTCGATATGGGAACCTATGATGGGCTTCTTGATGCCGCTAACTTTGTTAAAACTATACAGGATAGGCAAGGTTTTTACATCGCTTGTATCGAAGAGGTCGCCTACAGAATGGGATATATAACAAAGGAACAACTCTTAGAACTTGCCAGTAAATTTAATACTGAATACGGTAAATATTTGAAAAGTCTCGCCAACGAGTCTCAAAAGGATGATAAAAATTATTAAAGGAATAGATTTTACGGATCCTTTGCTTTAAAATTGAAGAAACAAAATTAAGGAGGAATGAAAATGAAGAAAAATATTCACCCAACATATTACAAGGATGCTGTTATAAGATGCGCCTGTGGGAATGAAGTGGTGACCGGTTCAACAGTCAAAGAAATCAAGGTAGAAATCTGTTCAAAGTGCCATCCCTTCTACACGGGACAGGCGCGGAAGACAGTAACAACGGACTTCACCGGCCAAATAGAAAAATTTCAGAAAAAATACGGGGAAAAGGGGAAATGAAAAAAGCAATTTGGGCTGCTACTATTTTACTGCTTATACTGACCTCCTGTGCTGTTAGAAAAACAGCAGAGGGTGAAAGGGTAATTACCATAGAACCTACTACAAAAGCTGACACAATAAAACCCATTGTAGTAGACACTGCAGTAAAGGTTGCTCCTGGACCTTCTGTTACAACAAAGCCGGTAAAGGTTGCACCTGGCTGGCGTGTTCAGATCTTTTCTTTTGCTGATAGATCAAGAGCAGAACTTGCTTACCAAGATGCAAAATTGAGACTAAATATGCCCGTATATTTAGAATACCTTCCAGGAATCGACAATGTTCCCTACAAATTAAGAGTAGGGAATTTTCAAACCCGTGAGGAAGCAGAAAAATATAGGGATTTTTTAAAGCAAAACGGGTATCCTGATGCTTTTATAGTTGAAACCCAAATTGAACTCCCATAAACTTTACGTCGCGTCCAATAACGTAAACAAATTAAGAGAGTTCGCAAATTTTTTTGAATCATATAATTTAGAAATAAACCTTGTACCTTCTCCTATTTCTTTAAAAAGTGTTGAAGATGGATTCACTTTAGAAGAAAACGCCTTTAAAAAAGCTTTACATTTGTACAATGCCGGATTCTATCCGGTATTTTCCGATGATACTGGCCTTTTTCTTCCCTATTTAGATGGCATTCCGGGAGTGCGATCTTCAAGGTTCGCCGGACAAAATGCATCCTATGAGGAAAACAGAAGGAAACTCATCAACACCGTAAAGGATTTACTCTTTGAAAATCGTTTTGCTTATTTTAAAACGGTGATTTGTTACATTAACTCGAGTGGAGCAATCAAATTCTTTGTTGGGTATGCACACGGTTACATAGTAACGGAAGAGAGAGGAGATAATAACTTCGGTTATGACCCAGTTTTTCTTTATCCCCCTATCGGGAAAACCTTTGGCGAATTACCTCTTTACATTAAAAATAGAATTTCGCATCGAGCTAAAGCATTGTCAAAATTTGCAGAATTTCTGAGGAATGAAGGCCTTTCTCTTTGATCGTGATGGGACTTTAATTGTCAACAAACACTATCTTTCATCACCTACGGGAATAAGGTTCTTACCCTGCGCTATCGACACCTTAAAATTTCTTTCTTCCAATGGGTATATACTTTTTATCATAACGAACCAGTCCGGTGTTAAAAGGGGACATTATTCTAAAAGCAGAATTGATGAAATACATCGCGAACTAATGATGAGGCTTCTGATAGAGAAGGTCTATATTTCGGGAATTCTTTACTGTGAACATCACCCAAACGAGAGATGTAATTGCAGAAAACCGGGGGATTACTTTCTAAAACTTCTTATAAGAAAGTATAACCTTGATCCATCAGTTTCATATTTTGTTGGTGACCGTCGTGAAGATATTGAATTCGGGAAAAAATGGGGGCTCAAAACAATTCTAATTAAAAATCCTTTAAATGTAGAAATTGTAAACCTCGCAGATTATGCTATCGACAGTCTTTGCGAAATACCAGAGATATTAAATGAAAAATCCTCGTGAAGTTGCCGTTGAAATAGTAAGGCGTTTCATAGAAGACAATGCCTGGGTAACCCCTTTACTTAGAACCCATCATAGTAATTTTGCTGATATTCGAGATTCCGAATTGATGACGGAGCTTGTTTACGGCACTGTAAAAAACTTTTTTAAACTTAGAAAGATCGCAAATACTTATTTAAATCAGGGGAATTTTGACTTTCTGAGGCCAATTCAACAAGCCTTAATCCTTGTCTCTATTTATGAACTCCTCTATCTAACCAAAATTCCCGAATACGCAACGATCCATAGTTATTTAGAGATATCGAAAAGGCTAACAAACCTTCAATTCTCTAAATTATTAAACGGTCTACTTAGAAACATCCAACGGAAGATAAAGGTAGTCGAATTTGAGCCCTACGAAGAGTTTTCAATTAACAAAGAGTTATTCGACTACCTCAGGCAAAAGATCGATTTCGATTTCCTTATCGCAATTCTAACTCATTCTCTCCAACCCCACAAAGTATACCTCCGATGTGACGATTTAATAGATAATAAGCCCTTAAGTACCGAACACTCTTCAAAATGTGGTTTAGAAAACGTAATTTTTCCAGAAGCTTACTTAGTGAAAAATTCTTCTTCTTTAACTGAGTGCTCATTCTGTAAAAATATCATCTTTCAAGACCTTTCGACGCAAATTGCCCAACATTTAGTTCCCTATGTTCCACGTGGAACATATCTTGACTTAACTTCTGCGCCATCGCTCAAGTCATCCTTTCTTGCTAAACGTTTTTCTGATGTGCTTGTTATTTCCAATGATTTGAATTTTAAAAAGATAAAAAAGGCAAAAGAGTCATTTGTATCTCATAACCATTTTTTTGTTTGTTCTGATGCTCAAATTCCCCCTTTTAAAAAACTCTTTGACGTAGTGATTCTCGATCCCCCATGCTCTGGCCTCGGTACCTTGAGAAGAAAACCCGAAATAAAAATCAGGATGAGCCCGAAAACAATTAAAAATTTGATAACACTTCAGGAAAATCTTCTCCATTCCGCATCTGATTTAACAAAACCCGGGGGATACCTCTGCTACATGACCTGTACCGTCAATCCCGAAGAGAATGAAAAAATGGTTGCCCGTTTTTTAAAACACCGCAGTGATTTTATAATAGAACCAATTAAAAGTGAAGAAATAGAATTTATTCAGAGGCAATATGGTGTTTACATTGATGGTTCAAAATATGACTGTGATTACTTTTTTATCTCCAAATTAAGGAGAACAAAATGAAACTATACATATCGATTGATATGGAAGGAATTTGGGGCTTGACGTCCTGGAAAGAACCTAAGGAGAAGATTGCAGAACTAATGACGCAGGAACTAAACCTTATCCTGAATTGCATTAAGAAATATACAAAAAATCCTGAGATCGTCGTTGCAGATTCCCATAGTCAGGGAGACAATTTAATAGTTACTAAATTGCCCGATGATGTTTCTATAATTAGAGGATTCCCCCGCAATTACTACATGATGGAGGGACTCGACAACTCCTTTGACGGCGTTCTTTTCGTTGGATATCACGCCCCTGTTGGGATTCTTCCCGGACAAATGGATCACTCCTACTCTTCGTCAACCTTCTATGAGGTGTCCATTAATGGTAAAAAGGTGGGCGAAGCAGAAATCAATGGCATGCTTGCTGGCTATTACGGTGTACCTGTTATATTGATTTCTGGTGACGACGTACTTGAGAATTTCTCCAAACCTTTCTTTCCCAAAACTCAATTTGTAATAACAAAAAGGGCCATAAGCAGGTATTCAGCCCAAATCATTCCTTATAAAAGTCTTGTTGAACAATATGAAAAGTCAATAAAAAATGCCTTAGAATCAATAAAAAACATCAAACCCTTTGAACTAACACCACCTTTTACAATAGAGTTGGAAGTCACAGACACAAATGCAGCTTATCTCATTTCTCAAATACCAGGTGCTGTGCTTGTAAACGGGAGAAAGGTTTCCTTTTCCTCCACGAGCTTTCTCGAAATTTACAGATTTTTAATGGTGTCAGCCTATCTCGGATGGGTAAACAGAAATCTTTAGAAATAACGCTTGACACGCCGGTTCAATATGTAAAGGGTGTTGGACCTCAAAGAGCACAACTTTTAAAAAAATTAGACATTTTAACAGTTTACGACCTTCTTTATTTCGCGCCAAGAAGGTACGAAGACCGCACTCAGATTACAAAAATTAGCCAGCTTATCCCAAACTCAAATTGCACCGTGAAAGGGTATGTAATTTTAATTGGTCCACGAAAAATGATTGGGAAAGAGGGGGCTTCCGTAATTTTAGAGGACGAAAGTGGCTGGGTAGAGATATTCTGGACTGTACCAGAAATAGCCAAGAGATTTAATATCGGAGATGAAGTTGTTGTTAGTGGACGTGTTTATCAGGATAAATACTCAGGAAGAATGGTTTTTATTCACCCCGAATATGCAATTATTGGTAAAAAGGGAATTGAAGAATTGATAGGAGGTTCTATAGTTCCAATTTATCCTCAGACAGAAAATCTTGATACGAGGCTTTTAAGGCAACTGATTTACAACGCCCTTAATGACGAAAGGCTGGTTATTGAAGAGACCCTCCCCTCTTTTATCAGGGAAAAATATGGTCTATATCCACGAAAAGAGGCATTAAAAAAATTGCATTTTCCTGAAACCTTTGAAGAAGCATATCGTGCAAGAGAAACTCTTGTCTTCGAAGAGGCTTTTTACTTTTTTCTAAAAATCAATTGGAGAAAGGAACAAGTTTTAAAAAATGCTGTTCCTTTAAATCCCGAAGGTGAACTAACAAAAAGATTTTTAAGTAGCCTTCCATTTACACTCACCAACGCTCAAAAGCGGGTAATTAAAGACATAGAACGGGACATGAGGTCTATTAAACCGATGCATCGCCTTTTGCAAGGTGATGTCAGCTCAGGAAAAACAATTATCGCCCTTTATGCCATGTTAATTGCAGTACAAAATGGGTATCAGGCAGCCCTTATGGCTCCAACTGAACCCCTTGCAGAGCAACATTACATCGTCACAAACGAACTATTAAAAGACTTGAACATAAAAACCATTTTACTTTCAAGAAGCGTTACCAAAAAGACCAGAGAACACTTGCTGAATCTTGTTGCGTCAGGTGAAGCTCAAATTGTTATTGGGACTCACGCTGTTATACAAGAAGATGTCAAATTTAAAAATCTCGCCGTAGCAGTTGTAGATGAACAACATAGATTTGGTGTGTTACAAAGAGGAAAACTTCTTGAAAAATCTGAGGATTACACGTCCCATTTTCTCGTAATGACCGCCACACCGATTCCAAGAACCTTAGCTCTTACCTTCTATGGCGACCTTAACATAAGCGTACTCGATGAAAAACCTCTCAATCGAGGCAAGATCATAACAGCAGTAAGAACCGTTGAAAAGAGGAACGAAATTTACAAATGGTTGTTTGACAAAATAAAGGAAGGAAACAAAGCCTATATTATTTCACCCATCATTGAAAAATCGGAATCCTTAGAAATAAAAGCCTGTGAAGAAATCTACAAAAATCTTAAAACAATTGCCACAGAACATGTAAAAATTGGATTGTTGCACGGACGCCTTCCGACAGAAGAAAAGAGAGAAGTAATGCTCAAATTTAGGACAGGAGAAATTAATCTCTTAGTTGCTACGACCGTTATTGAAGTGGGGATTGATGTGCCAGATGCAACTATAATCATCATTGAACATGCCGAACGTTTCGGAATAGCCCAACTTCATCAGCTTAGAGGTCGTGTGGGAAGAAGCGAAAAAAAATCTTACTGCATTTTAATAAGGAGTGAAAAGATAACAGAAGAAGCAGAAAAAAGGTTAAAAGCGCTGGAAGAATGCAATGATGGCTTTAAGTTAGCAGAAATCGACTTAGAACTTAGAGGACCCGGAGAGTTTCTTGGTAAAAAACAGCATGGCTTCGGCGGTTTTCGTATTTTGAACCTTTCCAAAGACAAGGAAATCATTGAGAAATCTAAAGTGGAAGCTTTAGAATTATTAAGAAATAAAGTGCGGATTATGCAAATACCTGAAATCAGGATTCATCTGGAAAAAATCCTGGAAGGAGACGAACTATATGTGGCGTAAAGCAACTTTATTAATTTTCACTCTGCTGGTGGCCTCCTGTCAGAGGTCATCCTATAGGCCCACGGGAGAGGAAAATGAGGTTGTCTTTATTTGCGATGGTATACCGGATAAAATTGGAATACTCGATACCTTGATAAATGATACTTTTTACACCCCCCATGAATCTCCCCTTTTTAGAATCACCCCCATTACCTATCAACAGTTTATAACCTACATCAGCTATAAAAACATCGTCATCTTTTCCTTCCGAGGGTCTCCCAATGAAGAGTTCTATAAAAGGGTTTTTCCTTCCCTTAAAACAGGGGTTTTCTATCGCACCGGCGTTTTCTCCCAAGGAGACATAGTTTTTGGAATTTATGCTCCTACAAAAGATTCCGCCCTTAAACTCATAAGAAACTACGGACCCTCTATAAAAGAAAAGCTTCTGGAAAATTATATGAAATTTTTAGAAGAAAAAGAATACTTCCTTGGATTTGACAAAAAACTCTCTAAGAAAATACTTAAAAACCACGGCTTTACCTTTAAACTCTCTCCTGGTTGGATTTATAAGGTCCATAACCCCGATTTCTTCACCCTTTACAAGCACTACCCCGATAGATTCATTTTTTGCTACACCTATAACCAGGAAAAACCCTTAGATCCCCTTTACTTTATCAAACTGAGGGATTCATTGACCACCTTATTTTACGATGGTGACTCAATATTAAAACAAACGGTGAAGGTTGATACAATAGGAGTCAAAGATATCCCTGCAATAGTGCTTATAGGAGCATGGCAAAACAACAAGAATACAACAGGAGGCGGATTTATAAACATCTCTTTCAACCGCAAAGGAAAGTTTTACATGCTCGACTACGGGATCTACTATCCCCAAATTCAGGATAAAATTGAATATATTTTGCGGGGACTAATCATTTTTAAATCAATAAAATTTTCTGATGAACATTGAAAAAATCTTGCAAGAAAACGGGGTCATTTTAAAAGGTCATTTCCTCCTTTCCAGCGGCCTTCACTCGGATACCTATTTCGAAAAATTTCGTTTGCTTGAAAAACCAGAGTTGGTCTCAGAAATAATAGAAACAAAAATCGATGAACTTCGAAAAATTGAGCCGTCACTATGTATAGGGCCCCTTACAGGAGGAGCGCTGGTTGCCTTTGCAGTAGCGAGGCTTTTAAGAATCAGAGCCTTTTACATGGAAAAAGAAAAGGACACTTTAGTTCTCAAAAGAGATTTTAAAATCATAAAAAATGATAAAATCTTACTTTGCGATGACGTTCTAACTACTGGCGGGTCTTTTTCAAAGATGCTTAGTTCACTTCAAAACTATAGGGAACAAATCGTTGGCTATTTTGTGTTGATAAATAGATCAGAAAACCCACCGGAATATCTAAGTCCCCTAATTGCGACTTACCAAACAACTGCCATAACTTATCAGCCATCAGAATGTCCCCTGTGTAAAGCTGGAATTCCGATAGAAAAAAAAGGCTCAGGAACTATTCCCCGATAATAACTCCATAGTTCCTGTATTTTTCACGCCTTTCTCTGAGAACATGCTCTCTGTCAAAGCCTTTATACCTTTCTAAATTAGATAGCAAAGCCTTTTTCACATTTTCTGCAGTCAGCTGAGGATCCCAATGGGCTCCACCCAGTGGTTCTGGAATTATCTCATCAACAATACCAAACTGATAAAGGTCTTGAGCTGTGAGTTTTAGTGCCTCTGCAGCCTCCTTCGCCTTGGAGGCATCTCTCCAAAGGATGGAAGCGCAACCCTCGGGGGAAATGACAGAGTAAATAGAATGTTCTAAAGCAAGCACTCTATTGCCTACAGCGATTGCAAGGGCTCCACCGGAACCACCTTCTCCTATAATTACAGCAATAATCGGTACGCTTATCTGAAGCATGGTTCTAATACTCTCTGCAATCGCCTGGGCCTGACCCCTCTCCTCAGCTCCTATCCCAGGATATGCACCCGGTGTGTCCACAAGCGTAACCACAGGTAAACCAAATTTATCGGCAAGCCTCATGACCCTCATCGCCTTCCTGTAGCCTTCGGGGTGTGGCATCCCGAAATTTCTATAAATCTTGTCCTGTGTGGTTTTTCCCTTTTCCTGACCGATCAGCATCACCTTAAAAGGACCGATGGTAGCAAACCCAGTTATTATGGACGGATCATCACCAAAAGACCTATCGCCATGAATCTCCATAAAATCAGTAAAAATCATCTTTATGTAATCTGATGTATGAGGACGATCAGGATGCCTCGCTATCTGGACTTTCTGATACCTTGAAAGATTTGAATAAATTTTTTCTCTCAACTTCGTGGCCTTTTCCTCCAGTTCTCTAACCTCGGCCCATAAGTTTAAATTGTCTTTTGCAAGCTTCTTTAACTCCGCAATTTCCTTTTCAATTTCATATATCGGTTTTTCAAACTCCAAATAAAACATCTCATTCAACCCCCACCGTGAAATTATGAACCGGGGAAAATCCCAATTTTCTCAAGGTAAAATTGTAACTAAGAAAAGCATTTTTCAAAAAATTGAATTTTAGTCCAAAATTGAACAACCTTAAATCGTCACCAAGATACAATGCAAAGGATGGAATGAGCATATTTTTATAACTGTAAACTCCCCCAAGCCTGTGAATCACCCCTTTAGCAATAAAGTCACCACCATCGGCAATCTCTTTACAGTACAAATAATTTACAACGGCATTTGGCCTGAGAATAAAACCTATTCCAGCATTAAAGGTACCAGGAAAGTTATAATCTTCAGAGGAGGAAAGGCCAAAATCTTTCAAGAAAATTTCATAGTAAAATCGATAACGAGTTATGTAGTGAAGCAAGCCAATGTTCATAGTATATCCTTCGGCATATTGATTATAATATTCAAACCTATGATACTGGGGTGAAATGCCGAAGTAAAAGTTTTTATCAAAGGCCAAGCTATATCCTAAACCAATCTTATAAGCGAAAGCAGAAAAGTTTAAATTCGTCTCATCATCGGGGATAAAGCCGGCGTATCTAAAATTACCGAAGTTGTAAAAGAGAAAATTAAAGCCTACACCTTTATAGAACGCTGATAGTTCTGCAATTCTTGTATCCTGATCCCAGAAGCTACCCGACACAGCAGCAACCTTTCCAAGACTTCTAAATTGCGCCGGGTTACCGTCAACTAAGAGATTACCTTTGTAGTTACCCAAAAAAGGACTTATTTTAAAAAAAGAATACCATGAAAATACTGTCAAAAATGCAATAGTACCCATTTCTTATCTCTCCGGCTTTAACCCGAGGGCCTGAGCAACTTTTAAAAACTCATCTTTAGTCTTGAACTTTATCACAAGTTGACCAGATCCTGTTGGATTTACTCTAACAGTCACCTTTAAACCCGTATTAACCGAAGCCATTTTAACCACCTTTTCTTCACCTTTCTTATGAGTCGGCTTCTTTTCCCTCTGTATTTGCCTTTCAAGTTCCCTTACACTCAAACCCTTCTCAACAACCAAATTAGCCAATTTAACCTGTAGGGGCTCCTCTAAGGAAACGAGCAATTTAGCATGCCCCTCTGTGATAATGCCATCTTTGAGCATTTGTTTAACAGGTTCCGAGAGTTTTAGCAGCCTCAATTTGTTTGTGACTGTTGCCCTGTCAATGCCGAGAATTTCACCGACTTTTTCGTGGGTATAGTTAAATTTGTTTATCAATGTTTCAATTCCTATGGCCTCTTCCAGTGGATTGAGGTCCTCCCTTAGTAAATTTTCAACAAGGGCAATCTCAGCCATTGTGGGTTCATCAACTTCGAGAATTCGAACCGGCACCTTAGTAAGACCAGCTTTCTGAGCCGCCAAAAACCTTCTTTCTCCAGCCAAAAGCTGATACTTTTCACCATCTCTTTTAACGAGAATAGGCTCTAAAACCCCGTGTTTTTTAATGGATTCAACCAGTGAATCTAAATTCTTTTCTACATCTTCCCTTGGCTGATAAGGGTTCCTTTGAATCTTCTCAATCTCCACAAGTTTAACATTCTCGACAAACTCAGCATCAGGTAAAAGGGCTCCAATACCTTTACCTAAGGCCTTCCTCATACACTAACTCCTTGGCAAGTTCAATATAATTTAAAGCCCCAAGGGAATCAGGGGCATATTTACAAATGGAAAGGCCAAAACTTGGGGCTTCAGCAAGCCTTATACTCCTGTAAATTACCGTATTGAACACTTTCCTTCCAAAGTGTCTCCTGAGTTCTTCTTCTATTTGCTTAGAAAGGTTGAGCCTTTTATCATACATTGTCAGAAGAAGCCCTTCAATTTTCAGGTCAGGATTATAGGAGTTCTTAACGAGCATAATAGTTTTAATCAATTGAGTCAATCCTTCGAGGGCATAGTATTCACACTGTACAGGAACCACCACAGAATGTGCAGCCACAAGAGACATAATGGTTAATGTACCAAGAGATGGAGGGGTATCTATGAGAATGTAATTAAATCCCTTAACGGGCCTCAAAACATTCCTCAACAAATAATGCCATCCTTCCACATCGCGAAACTCAATTTCGCCACCAACTAAGGACTTATTAGACGGGACAAGCCAAACATTATCTTCTTCAGTCTTTCTAATTGCCTCACTTAGAGAAATGTTGCCAATCAGAACATCATATATTGTCTTATCGGCGTCACCAAACCTCAAACCACTGGAAGTGTTTGCCTGGGGGTCCATGTCTACAATCAAGACTCTTTTACCCAACTGGCCTAACGCCGCTCCCAGATTTGTACAGGTAGTAGTTTTCCCAACACCACCCTTTTGATTGGATATCGCGATAATCTTTGCCTCAGACATGTTTAAAATTATAATTTAATTGCTCTAAAATATCAAAAGGATGTTCCACGTGGAACATTGTGATCCTCTTGTTTCCTTTTATTGAAATAAACGCAAAGAAAATTGTCACTTTTAGAGTACGGCGAAAAATACTGGTAAAATTTATCAGCATTAAGACAGGGCTTTGTGGAATAATGAATTAAAATTCCCTCAGGCTTTAAAAGCTGGGGCATAAGAGTAATTAATTCATCAAGTCCACAGGAAGCCTTTGAAACTCCAACGTCAGCGTCGGCGATAACATCCTTCCAATCCTGGGTCAAAATTTCTACATTAGAAAATCCAAGTTCCTTGCTAACAATTGACAAAAAAGAGGCCTTTTTGGAATTCCGCTCAACAAAAATGACTTTTATTTCCGGTCTTAGTATCTTGCTCATAATTCCAGTAAAACCTGCACCTGCACCAAGGTCAATTAAGCCACTAAAAGGAGGTAAGAATCTATCTAAAATAGCAACATCAAATAAGTTTTTCTTAATACTTAATGAGGGATCCCGCTTAGAAGTTAGATGTACAGCACGATTATATTTAAGCAAAAGCTTATAATACATTAAAAGGCGATCCCTCTTTACCCCATCCAAAGGGATCGAGACCCACTCTAATTCCTTGAAAAGATCACTTAAATCACTCATTTTTCTACGAGAACAGAACTATACTTTTTAAACGTCACCATCCCGACAGGCATACTCTTTGTGCGATAAACATATTTTACAGGCGCATACATGACTTCCCACTTACCTGCCCCCGCATCAGAAAACTTAAGAGCAAGAGTCGCACAAAACTTGATATCCTCTTCAGTTATTGGAGTACCATCATTGACTAATAAAACATGGGCACCTTTGTAACCGGACACATGAAAAAGGAGATCATCTCTTTTGCCTAAATTGAAAGTGATTTTGTGATTTGCCTGGGCAGAGCGACCTACCAGCACCCTTTTCCCTGAAGGGGATTTAAACTCAAAAACACCTTTCATCAAGAATCGCTTTTGCCTTTCCCCTTTAGCAGTTTTCTCAAAAGATAAAAGGCGAGCTCTTAATTCACCGATTAATTTAGAAACTTTTATGCCTTTCGGAACAGAAAATTTGTTTTCACCTATTAAAATATATTCGTTGTCAAAAATCGCATCCTTAGAAAAGTTCTTCTCCAAGAAAGCAATAATTTCTTCAACCCGTGAGGGAGAAAAGGAAGCTTCTAATTTACGAGAATAAATCTCACCGAAAAACACATCTAATGCATAGGTGTACGGAAAATAAGCCATACAGTCCAAATCTTTTGAAGGTTTATTAAATTCAAGAACAACATCGTCTCCAAGTTTGCAAACAAATCCAGTTTTGACCTCACTTACATCCAAATTCTCAGGTAACTGCTGAAGAGCGGCAAATTGCTTCTTCTCAGGAAGAGCGTAAATCACCCCAGGCCTCAAGGACCTTTGATCTTTTACTCTTCTTCCCATATAAATAACCTTACCATCTTCATTAAGAACAAATAAATTGGACAACGACCCGAGAAGCTCAAAAATCAAGGCAAACTCCATGTTCCGGTTCTCCAACCAAATCCCAAAAATTCGATCATTATTCAAAATTTTTGCCATAAGAACCTTAGCAGGAAATAGATCATTTAAAATTTCGTCTCCACGTATGAGGTTACAAGGAATATGAACCAGCCTGTAACCTGGGAAAGAACAGTAAAATTTTACACAAAGGTCTGAATTCTTGAATTTTATAAAAAAAGAATCACCATCTCTTAGTAAATAGCTCACCTGTTCATGTCCAAAATTTTTGAACTCGGCTTCAAATATTTTGAGGTCCAGGAAGGTATAATGGCGCATTACCTTACAAGGTCAAATTTCACAGAGATAGACCTGAATCTTTTATCTCCAAGCAAATAGTCAAATACAAAGAATATAAAGTCTTTTCTGTAACGGACTCCTAAAATCGGTCCGTTTACGGTAGTATCATAAAATCTGGTTTCAAAGTTACCTACCCTTTGAGTTCTCGTATGATATCCGTACAAATATTCAAAATAAAGAAACAGGTTTGAAAGGGCCTCATACTGACCTGCAAAAAGGGCCGACAAGGAATAAGATTCGTTGTCGTATTCAAAGAGAGGCCCCAAGAAAAGGTAAGTATTTTGAAATGGAGAGTATACGGTGTAATAAGTAGCATTAAACCTTGAATAGGTCTTTGTAGAATCGTAATTTAAAAGACTCTGTATAGTGGAGTACACCTCGCGATGTGAACGAACAAAATAATAAAGACTGAAAAAATATTGCCATTGGAAAGAGACTTGCTTAAAATAAGCGAGAGAAAGGCCCAAAGAATATTTAGTTCTAGAATTAAAGGTATCCGACGGAGTTACAAGAATATCCCTGAAATAAGGAAAACCGACTCTAAAAAAAACTACGTTATCACTATTTAAGCGTTTTGAGTAAAACAAAGAGGGGTAAAAAAAACTTTTCTCGCTTTTACTTATTAGATCCACACCAGAATAGTTTTCAATTGAACTCTTAAAGCCACTTAAAGAGGCTCCTAAAAATTGAACACCGTTTTTTATTTTTCCAAAATACAGGGTAAAGGGATCCATGACGGTAAAATCAAATTCTTCCTTTATTTTACGAAAAGAAAAACCGCCGTAAAATCTATCACTTCCAACAAAAAAAATCAAAGAAGAATCAACTAAATCAATAGAACCGCCCATTGAACTGTAATTAAAGGGCGAAAAATGCAAGGCACCAAAATCTATTAAAAAAGGATTTTGAAAAATCGTATAGCTAAATAACAGAAATGAAAAAAGACGAATAAGTAAGTCCATAAAAAATAAATGGGCCTGGGTGGAATCGAACCACCGACCTTACGCTTATCAGGCGTACGCTCTTACCAACTGAGCTACAGGCCCATTAAAATACTAATTTCTTCCAAAGAACACAACAAATCTTAAAGACTGATTCTGCAAAGCTATATCAAATTCACTCGTATTACCAAGGTCCATAGTGGTATTGCCTCTCTTTTGTTCCGCTGAAGTTTTATTAAATAAGAGACCAGACTCAAAATCAAAAGCCATAGAGACATTTTTAGAAAAATAAACCTGGAGCCCCAGACCTTAAGGAAGAACAAATCCAACTGTGCTCTCTTTATCATAATCACCCTTGACGATACCACCAAAATCTTGTTGGTAGGTGGTTTTCTCTGAACCGAAAGCAAAACCAACTCCGTCAAACCCATAAAAAAAGTCTTTCATCAGAAATAACAGGAACAATTCCCTTGACCTCGAAATTAAGCAGGGTTCGACCTAAATCAAAGGTATCTATAGGGCCTGGAATGTCTCTGTTATTCGAAAAGTGAGAATAAAGAATACCTACCGATGGCTCAACAAGAATCTTGTTACCCGTTCTAACTGAAACTTCCCTCAGTGTTAAAGCGCTTAATAAGCCATATGTAGTATCAGAGCTTGGAATATAATTGCCAAAACCAACCCAAGTAGCCGCACTGGCTTGAGAAACCACAAATAATAAAAGTATAGTTACAACAATTTTTTTCATACTACTTCCCTTTGATTAAGAAAGGGAAAACAAGAAGGTTGGGTGGGGTAAACTCTTTAAAGGAGGTGATCCAGCCGCACGTTCCCGTACGGCTACCTTGTTACGACTT
>QGLW01000015.1_pt1 | contig 67481 bp, 71 predicted proteins | sample 1725341 | NCBI WGS metagenome assembly QGLW01 (sample SAMN05439265, study PRJNA331180) | Hot springs metagenome, whole genome shotgun sequencing project. | isolation source: microbial mat of Apron and Channel Facies of Mammoth Hot Springs | place: USA: Wyoming, Yellowstone National Park | collected... | reverse complement strand
CCTTACGGTGCCTCGGCGCGGCTCGTGTCAAGGCCCCTTCGGGCCCTCCGGGCGGCTTCGCCGGCCTTGACACTCGCCTTGCGCCTTCGGCAGGGCTTCGCCCCGAGCCGGGCGTGTAATCGCCAACCCGGCTCCAAGGAGGTAAAAAGATGCTTGAAAGATTCAAAAAGATAGTAGAAAGCAAGATGGTAGAAACGCCCGTGGTATACACGGGCGAAATGGTTGGAGGCGTGTGGGCTCCAGAAAGCCTACACGCCAAATATGATGGTATCGTAAAGATTACCACGGCCTCGGATAAACCCGAGGCCGTAATCGATAATGTGTACGAATTTGTGGGCGGTAACGCCCATAGACTCGTATACGTCAAAAAGGAAGAAGTGGGCCGCTGGCTCGAAGCCGCGGCCCAAGATTCACACTGGGCCGCAGCTAGTATGCTGCGGCCCGGAAAGCTGTGTGTTAGCCCCACGGTATTCACGTGGGACGGCTACCAGGAGTCCCAGGAAGACGAGGGACTCCTGGCAATACTAGACGAGAAGGACTGGAGCCGACTGCTCCAGTCCTTCGACCTGCCAGCCGATGCCGGGCTGGCCCAGGTCACGGTATTTGACTTGGAGAACAAGGTGTCCGCAAAGGGCACCCTGCGTAGGGCACTGGTCGGCGAAAAGCCGACCGTGTTCCCACAGTCTTGGAAAAAATTCGGTCCTGTAAGGACCGAATACACAACCATCCTCACGGTGGACGCGGTCTATCGGCCGCGTCCAGCCATTAGCGTCCAGGAACTCGAATACTGGACGCGAGGCAACGAACCCGCAGCCTGGCTGTGGGAAGCGCTGGAAAAAGAAATCAGCCGAATTCTGGAGTTTAGGACTACCCCGTGGACTACCACGGGGTACTTGACCGCGTTGGGCTTTAGCCCCGCCTGGAACGTCACGCTGGCGTCGCTCAGGGAACACCTGAGCGGCGAGTTGCGTAAATTGCTTCGCAGAATAAAATTTGGCCCTGAGTATGGTCTCAGGGCCAAGACTACCGCTTCCCCGCTCCTGAAGAGCGGGGAGGTGTTGCTGCCGACTACGGCTAAAAGGTATACAAAAGTCGGCGGCACTATTTGGGTAGGGCGGAATCCAGCCCTACCCAGCCAGGGTTGGGGTATCTACCGTGTAGCCGGATACCACGAGGGTAACTTCGTGGTATTCCCCGCAAACGACAAACAGTGGAGTGGTCTCCTTGGGGGAGACCACGATGGCGACGACGCTGTAATATTCTACAGCGCGCCGGTAGAGGACTACGAGGTACCGGAGGGGTGGCTGGACTTGCAGTCTATCAAGCCCTCTGGTAGGAAGTTGGAGGGCAACACGGTAGAGGAAAGACTCATGCGGTGGCAAAACGAAGTTGCCACCAATATTGGCGTGTTTGACCTGGCCGCCAGGAGGTTGCTGGCGGTCGGGAAGTTGGACAACGATGGCCGCGGGCTATTCACCGCGGCCATCCAGACTGTAATCTCGTTAAAGAAGCGGGTGGGGCGAATCGAAGACCAGCCCTGGTACCCGCTTCTTAGCAATCTGTTGGGCATCGCCACCCAGCTGGCTGGTAGCACTTGGATGGACGCCTTGCGGGAGGGCAACAAACCAATTAACGGTCCAGAGTGGGCAACCAAGCTCTGGACCAGGGTCACTGAGGCCATCGCAGGGCTGAATAAGCTCCAGCCCCGCTTGTGGCTAACGGAGGAGAAGGTGAAGGCCTTCTCCCGTAATGTTGAGCCGAAGGACAGGTGGGTGTATGACTATCTCACCCACCTGAAGAGGCTGAAGGCTGAGGCCATCGCGCGGGATGATGGCCAGCTGGCCTGGCAAATTAACAGGGAGATTAAAGAATTCGTTCACGTACGCGGTCCAGAGTACCTCCTCGAAATCCCCGAGGAGGACTGGAAAGAGTTCTCAAGGTGGTTGGTGGGCAACGCCCACTCTAGCGAGTGGGTGTTCCTGGTACATCCGGAGGTGCTGCAGGAGCTCTACAGCACCTTCGGTAAGGAGGTGATGGTAGCCATCCTCCGCGAGGGTAGCCACACCCTCGCGGAAGGCGATGTCTTCGAAGTGGAAGAGCAAGAGGCAATTGAGCGCCGGTTTGAAATAGACGGCGCTCGGTATGAGTTACTGGACGACACCGGCTTCATCAAGGCCGGCGTCCAGTACACCGTCACTAAGGTCCGGGGAAGGGTGGTAGAGTTCCAGGCCATCTAACCAACTCTACCACCCCCCGAATCCCGGAGGGTTGTAAAACCCTCCGGGATATTCCCATGCATCTCTTAAAATGCCCCTGTAAGCCCGTAAAACGGTTTATACGGCCTTCGGACAGGGGGGCTAGTGTTAGACATTAGGGCTAAACACCTAATTTGAGGCTTTTACGATAGTTATCGCAAAAGTCGCTATTCCAAGTTTTGAACCCCAAGGCCGTATAAGCCGTTTTAAGCCGGATGTTTACGAACACCGTTCCTGACGGCGATGTCCCACCCACATCGCCGTCTTATCCACCCACCACCACCACCTCTACAGAAAAAAGAGACACAGACAGTAGAGATAATCGCGCTCCGCGCGTGTCGAATGGAGGTTACTTTAAAAAGAGAAGACAGGCGCTCCGCGCCTGTTGAACGGAGGGTAACCTCCAGAAAGGAGTAGAAACATGACTAAAGCGTTAATCAGCGTCGAGTTGTACGATGGCAGGGGTAGGGTAAAAGAAGAAATCGAGGGTGTGTGCTTGTCCCGCGAGCTTATTCGTAAGCTCAGGGACACTGAGTTCAGGTACAGCGGTTATATAACGTTGTACCTCGACAAGAACACCCACCGGGTTTACTTCAACGACCAGCAGGAGAATCTTATCCACGCACTAAACAATCTTCTTGAGTCTGTAGAGGAGGAAAGCTATGCTTAATTGGATAAACAAACTCGACAATATGGTGGGGAAGGCCAAGAACGGCCGGTATTATCGTAAATACCGGCTCATCAATGAAAATACCTTCCACACCATGACCATCTTCTCTGATAAAGTGAGCAACCTGTACTCGCTTCCGGAGACTTTTGTTGTCAAAAACCTACCTGTAATGGCAGGCCACTACACGGTGGACGGAAGAGAGTACCAGGTGTTTGCGGTGGAGTACGACAGTGTACTCCACCACATAAAGCGGGAAAAGTAGGTACACGGGGAGGGTAGTATGTTGAGCCAGCTGAAGAAGCTACTGAGCGGTAACGAGCGTGAGGTCAGCCACAATGGTGTAACGTTTAGCAACACCGACGCTGGTGTTGGTGTCACCGTTACTGGCCTGTTTGTTAAGCCAACGGAGTTCATTCTTAATAAAACTCAGCTTAACCTGCTTAAGGGCTTCCTAACTCTTGACACCAGCAACCACGAGCACGACGTCTTTCTGGTTAAGCTCGACGGCGCTATCCGTCTAGCCGTTGAGAATGACCTCACGCAGACTAGCCTGGACCTGCGTGAGGACGGCAGCTCATCCGTATTCAGCGGATGGGGTTCCATGGACTATTGGGACCGGTGGGAAGTGTCTCCCACCGGTACCGTCCACTATACCGGAACGGTGGACGGTTATCGGATAACTCCAGAGTGGCTGGACCAAGCTCTGGAGAGGGTGAGAGATGCGTGATAAAGAAACAGTGCTGCTGGATATCCTAGCCGGATTGGCGTCATTCCATGACGGCAGTCGGCTAGGGGAGTTGTACGCCGACCTATACCAAGTGGTCGGCGTGATGCTGCTCGCTCCAGAGCAGGTAACCGTTCAGGAGCGGAAAAAGCTTTTGGCAACTCTTTATGAGTTGCCCAAGGCTGACCAAAACATTGTTCGGTCATTACTAGCGAAAATACTCAGCGAGTGTAAGTAAGTGAAAGTTATCCACAGGCTATCACCAGCCTGTGGATAACCGCGTAAAATGGCTTATACGGCCTTGGACCTAAAGATGCCAAAATCGGGCTTTTGCCGATGAGTATCGGCATAATCCTGATTTTGGTACTCTTGCCCTAATGTCTACCACTAGGGCACTGTCTCCAAGGCCGTATAAGCCGTTTTACGGGGCTACAGGGGTATTTAAAACAAAGGGTTGGGTGTTTCCGGATAACCCAACCCTTCAAGTGAACAGACCCGGAAGGTAGGTGAACATGAACAAGAGCAAGTACGACCTCACTTTGGCCGCCATTGTGGTGGCCGTCGCTAGCTATCTCGGTCATAGGTGGGCCAGGTACATTGGGGGTACCTGGCCCTCTTTTGTAGAAGTGGTCGGAAGGGGACTGGAGGGCGCGGCCTTGTTGGCCGCGCTCCCAGACAATCCCTTCTATCTGAAGGGAATGTCCGCGAGAGAAGCCACTGGCCTCGCGAACCTTATTCGCGAGGCTGCGCAAAAAGACTTTCTTGACCTCGTTCTAGAGGGTGATACTATTGCTGAGTTAACTAGGCACACCTACATGAAAGACGACATCCCGGGCATTAACAGCCCGGGAGTCAAGGTTGGACAGTACGGGTGCGTGTGGCACCACACCACGGCTACTGGCCGTGGTAGTTTCACGATAGAAAGCGCTCCAGGCAGACTCACATTCGGCTTCAGGGTTACTCGGGGAGGTAACTTCAAGGGCCTGACGGCCCTTGAGGTTATCGTTGAGCTGCTAGGAGATGAGGTGACCGCTAACTATTCGGTTACCCATCTAGCCGAAGAGAGACACATTGAGTTCGCCACTGACACTCTGCTCGGGGTGTCTGGTGAACTCCTAAGGGGCTGGTACTCTACTGAGAAGGCTAAACTAATAGCCTCCAAGATGGCAAGTACTGCCCTAAGCATAACTGGATTCGGAGAGGTGTAAAAGCCGGTTAGCCCCGCAAGGGGCTAACTCGGCTCTATGCGGTAAACAGTGGGCTCACGGTAAACGGTGGAGTAACGCAGAGTATGTCGTTCACAACAACGATGCTGCAAGTCAATGTCGTTAATCCCAGCAGTGTCGTCCAATCCCAACCGCTACCGTCTAGCAAATCAGTTAAGACAGTATCGGGTCAGGATAGTTAGCTAACATCAGCCATAAATCAGCGCTATTATCACCGCTACCGTCTAATAGCTATTTCGCGACTGGTGCCGTCTTCAAGGACGACACCAGTCGTTATTTATCGGCTAAGTTCAAAGCAAGTAGCTGGTCAATGTAGTTCATAACAGTGTAGTCAGTGTCGTTAAAGCTAACAGCTATGACGACTGTCAGCTATTCGTGTCACGCGACTGGTGTCGCTTAAAACGACACCAGTCGCTATTATCACAACTGGTATTATGACGGTAGCGGCATAGTGTAGTGTGCTAATATCACACGTTAATATTACCTCTTGACAAGCAAAAAATACGTTACTGACATATGATAGTGACGCTTGACAAACAAAAAAACAAGCTATATGATATAATTATAATGGCGGAGAAGCGGGGCTGGAAGTAAGTTAACCAAGTCAGCTATCATAGTAGCTAACACTAGCTGCTAGTGAGTGTGGTCAGTGTTGTTATTGAAGACGACACTGACCACGCGAACATAGTTAATTCGGTTAAACACGTTAAGCAAGTAGCGGGTCAGGATTAGGTAGTTGACATGTGTCAAGTAAGTATGAAATAGATAGTGCTTTGGATTTTATAGTGATGGGTTTGATAGTTTCGGGGGACGTCAGCAATTTCAGTTCACCTCACACAACCCAACATTGATATCTCACACAACCCGACAACATTTTCCATTCACACTTTTCATACCAGCTACTCGCTATTGACCTATTGACAAAAACAAAAATACATGCTATACATAATGGCGGAGAAACGGGGCTACAGAATAATAACTAAACAGAATTAGCTATAGACGGCAACGTCGTTTAAAGACGTTGCCGTCTTAGCGTTTAATATTAGACAATAGTGCCTGTTTAGTTAATCTGGCTAGAAGTAACATAATTGTGACTTTAACTAGTTACTTAGTTCGATTAATTAATCTAGCTAGTTATCCTAGATGGTAGCGGTAGATAAATTAATCTAGCTAGATAGTTAACTTAACTTAATCACCACTACTTGCTAATATTGAACATTAATATCTAGTTACGTTCATTTATCAAATCAGAAATATCTAAGACATTAACAGTCGATTATTAAAGCTAACTAGATAACTTACTAAGCTAACTGAGTCATATTACTTAATCAGCTTAATAAGTTAGCTAGCTTAACTTCATCACCGCTACTTGCTTAAGTATCTTGATAACTAGACAGGAGGTGAGTCGTGGACATACCTTTGTGGCTTTTCATATACGCTGTTATCGTCATTGTCGTTGGTGTGATAGCTAGCAAAGAGGGGTGGTAGTATGTATCAGGAGAAGCTGATGCAAAGGAAGGTAGCTAAGCGTAGGATGAAGGCTAAAGTGATGTTCTTGGTAAACGACATAGACGCTTACGTGAGAAAGTTCTACAAGTCTCAGAAGGGAATAAGGAGCAAGGGATATAAAGACTTTAAACGTGAAAAGGCTAGAAGAAGGAGGAGTAGAGAGAAGATGGCGCTCCGCGCCTGGTGCATGGGAGATGAAGTTAGATTTGAACGTTACAGTGCTGAAGAAAAGAAATCACTCTGGTGGTGGCTATGGTAGTGAGGTGAACATGAAGGAGAAAGACATATTTCCAGTCAGTGTACAGCTTTGGGTTAGGTTTCTTAGTGATAATGGTACGCTACTCCATAAGTTACCGTTCAGGTACACTGTAAAGCACGCTAAGCATTGGGGACTGCTAAAGAAAGCGTACCAGTCTAACGGTGTTAGACATGTGTCGTCACCAACGAATAAACACTTCACCAAGTTTGCTAGTGCCATGACGAATACACTACTAGACTATCTAGGCGAACACGGTACCGTCTCTGTGCAAGTAGTAGGACCAAACCTTGTACACGAACATAGACAAGAAGACGTTTACGCTAACAAAGTCTTTCACTTGTTTGCACTTGCAAGTGTCAAACAGCGTTATAAGCTCCCGTTCTACGCCATTAGAGGCTTGATGAAAAACACGATACGCAAGGCTTTGGTAACCTTCATGAGCGTTTACCTCGACAAGATGGGCTACCGTCCTCAAAAGCGTCCTAGGAAGTACTTGCGTGATAAGCGTAAAGAGTGGCGTGGTTACAAGGGCTTAATGGAAGCCTTGATAACCCCGAAAGAAGCATTTGTTAACATTGACTACGGATACAAGGGTTCACTGCTTGACGTCAAGATACTACCAGAAATACTTAGGTATGCCCAAAACTCTTATGTGTTTTGGGCAGTGAATACTCCAGAACAAGCGATAGAAGCTGAACTCTTACACACTAATGGTTGTGTTACGATAAGGGAAAAGTTTGATGACCTAGAGTTCTGACTGGCGGTTCATTTGGGGCAGGGGCCCTAAAGAGGACAAAGTGTATGAACACACAAGCATTTCCGGTGAAAGCGGAACTTAAGATTGTGATGACCGGCGATAGAGGACAGCTAATACATGAACTTCCGTTTAGGTATACTGTCCGCGGTCCTAGACATTGGGGATTACTAAAGAGGGCCTATAGACGTGACGGTACTCGACGTTTAGCGTCGCCAACTAACAAGCACTTCAAAAACTACGCTGGTGTACTTGCCAGCAGCGTACGTGATTACTTGAAAAATGGCGAACAGTCAGTTACCATTCAAATCTATGGTCCTTTAGCTGCTCTTAACAGAAACACGCACATCTACGCGGCGTATACTGTCTACTTGTACAGTTTGATAGACACAAACGGTAACTACCATCAGCGCTCTTTTCACGCGTTGCGTAGTAAAATCGCGCAGATACTTCGAAACGCTGTTACCAGTTACACTAAGGTGTACTTGAGCAAAGCTGGTTATAAGCCACAACGAAGACCACGAAAGTACCTGCATGCCAAACGTAAGTACTGGTATAACTACAAGGGGGTGAGATATGGTTACGTGAACGAAAAAGCTGTGATGGTCACACTGGATAACGGCTACACAGGTTCCCTGTTAGACTTGCACGCTATACGCGATATACTAAAGCACGTCAACAAGGACGGTGTGGCCAGAAAGGCATCTTGGGTAGTAAACACAGAAATGCAGGCCATTGAAGCTAAGCTGCTGGTAAAAGATTCCGAAGTGTCTGTCAGGGAGTAAGGGAGGAGAAGCATGAATATCGCTAGGGCTCGTGGAGTTTTGTTGAACGCTGTCAAGGCTCAGAAGGACGGTAAGTTCAAGGGGGCTACCATGCTGTGGGGCCCTCCTGGTGTCGGTAAGTCTAGCATTGTACGTCAGGTAGCTGAAGAGCTTGGTCTGCCCTTGATTGATGTTAGGTTGTCCACCCTTAGTGTCGTTGATGTGAGGGGACTTCCTTTCATCGACAAGGAAAGGGGCGTTACTCACTTTGCTAAGCCATTCTTCGTGCCTGATGAGCCGGCACTGCTGTTCTTTGACGAGGTGAATACCGCTCCGCCGGCGAATCAGGTGGTAGCCTACGAAATTGCTCTTGACCGTAGGGTTGGTGGTCATCCTCTGCCTGAGGGTACCATTGTCATCATGGCCGGTAACCGCATGGAAGACAGGGGTGCTACTCATGCTATGCCGGTACCGCTCAGGAATCGCATGATGCACATCACCATTGAACCTGACGTCGACACCACTTACGAGTATGGCTTGCAGCATGGGTGGGACTCTGTTGTCTTGGCGTTCCTGAAGTGGAGGCCTGACTACTTGTACCAGCCACCGAAGGGCAACCAAGAAGCTTTCCCGTCTCCAAGGTCGTGGGAGTACGTCAACGCGATTCTAGCGTATGACGACTCTTACGAAGCCATCAGTGGGTTGATTGGAGACGTGGCAGCTGAGTTCTTGGCTTACCGTCGTTTGGTCGGTAAGCTTCCTGACCTGGATGCCATCCTCGCCGGCAAAATTCCGCCGTATAAGAACGACGACCTGTCCGTGATGTACGCTTATGTCACCGGACTGGTCGGTAGGGTGAGGAATCAGAAGCCTACTCAGTCTCTGGCCAAGAACTTTGTCAAGGCTTTGGAGACGGTACCCACCGAGCTATTGCCAGTAGCCGTGTTGGGTGTGAATAGCGCCCCAATCAATACCGTCTTGATTGGTCTGCCTGAGTGGAGGAAGGCGCTGTCCAGCATCGGTAGCGCTGTGAGGTAAAATAGACTAGTAGTGAGGGGGTGGGACCTGAATAGGTCCCACCCTCATATCCATGAAGGAGCGGACTATGCCTTACGTTGTCTGGAATGGAAAGAAGCCTGGTGTGTACGAGACTTGGGAAGAGGCGAAAATGCAAGTAGACGGGTATAGCGGAGCTAGGTTCCGGAAGTTTAAGACACTTGAAGACGCTTTAGCGGCGTTTAACGGCGAGACTGTAGCTGACGTTTTCTGTGACGCTTCTTACCGTCATGGTAAGCTCAGCATTCGTATCGTAGACAATGACGGTAAGCTTCTGCACTCCGACATTTGGGGAGTAAACGAACACGCTGTGAATATTGGCGAGTTCATCGCCGCTGTAAGGGCGTTGCAATTAACCGACGGCACGGTAGCTACTGATAGCCAGGTAGCGTACACTTGGATTATGACCGGTACTGTCAACTCTAAGCTTAATCTTCCCAAGACGCTTAAGGAGGCGCTAGACCAAGCCCTGAACTGGCTTAAGGATAATCCCGAGGCTAAGAACAGACTCAAAAAAGTTGACAGAGCCTTTAACAAGGCTGACTAACGCTGGAGGTGATGATAGACATGTGGGAAACTCTGCTGGCCGTTGTGCTAGTGTTTGTCGTAGCAATAGCTGCTATACTGCAGGTAGTGTCCATGACGCTGCAGACTTTTGCCTCCTTGTACTTGCATTCCATTCTGCCGAATAATACAAGCGTCGTTACATCAGAGTCAATTGACGATAACCAAACGGTCATTGACGGGTTTAGCCGCAAACCCACGGCTTAGAATCGGGGAGGTTACCATGAGCGTAAGTGTAAAAGAGAAGCTTCAGTACGCTAGGACCATATTGTCTATTAGTTCACCTTTCTTCGCCACTCTGGCTTTGCAGACCGACGTGCGCTTCAAGGAACCAAGTGAGTCTCCTATGCCTACTGCCTGGACTGACGGGCTAAACGTCTACTTTAATACCGAGTTCGCTAACTCCTTGTCCAGGGAAGAGTTCACCGCTGTCTTGATGCATGAGTTGTTGCACATTGCCTTCCTGCACGTTCCACGCCGTCGGGGTAGGAAGCCTAGGCGGTGGAATTGGGCAGCTGACTACGCCATCAACTGGCTTATCAAGCAGGAGGCTGACAGGGTTGCCAAAACGTTTGGCAAGCCTAAGTTTTATCTGCCGGACGATGCCCTGCTTGATGATAAGTTTGCCAACATGTCCGCTGAGCAGGTATACGCCAAGCTGGAAGAGGAGGAAGGAGAAGAGGAAGATGATGACCTCTTCAGCCTGTTTGGTGACATTCTTCAGGAAGACGCTTCTGTCGGTAACGACCACGTTGTCGCCGAAGTGAAACAGAGACTAGCTCAAGCGATGCAAGCCGCTAAGCTTCGTGGAACGCTACCGGCAGGCATTGAGAGGGTGGTGGATGGTGTACTCAACCCGCCTCGCGATTGGAGGCGTGAATTGGCGGACTTAATTGAAACTTTCCCCGCCGACTTTACTTTCACTCCACCTGACAGGCGGTTCCACGACGCAGACTTTGTCCTCCCGTCTCTTGGAGGCGAACAGGTGGAGCTGGCTGTGGCCTTTGACACTTCCGGCTCCATTAGCCCAGATGAGCTTAAGCTTTACCTGTCTGAAGTGGTCGGACTTCTGCAGCAGTTTGACCACATCAAGCTTCGCGTTCTCACCTGTGATGCAGCGGTGCACGAAGACGTGGAGCTGGATGAAAACGACATTGACAGCTTCGCTCAGCGGGTTAAGTTCAGGGGAGGTGGTGGTACCGACTTTCGCCCTGTGTTTGAACGCTTGAATGATGATAGGCCTCGGATGCTAATGTTCTTCACCGACGGCTATGGTCTCTTTCCCGAACGAGAACCTGACTACCCTGTGCTGTGGGTACTCACACCCAATAGCATTGAAATTGAAAAAGTACCCTTCGGTAAGGTGACCAAGCTGCAATAGCCCTGTAACCCGCTATAATGGCTTATACGGCCTTGGGTGATAACCCTAGTGTCTAACACTAGGGCAACTCTTCCAGGGCCGTATAAGCCATTTTACGGGCTTATAGGGGCATTCTAGAGGTGTCAGGAGGTGTTCATGACTCTTGAGCACATAGTCGACTATCTTAGGTCGCTTGGATACAGGGTCACGCTGGCAGGATTTATAGACGTTGGCTTCATCGCTCGTATGCTTCTCATCAGCCACCCCCACACTTATGATGACGTGGTGTTGACAGTCACAGTTGACGGTAGGCTGCTAAATCCAGATGAGGTACCTGCGGTAGCCAAGCATGTGCACAACTTTGGACTTGGTGTCACGCGTAGCGGTTACCTGTTTCCACTTAACGACATAGAAGGTTCTGTCACAGAGTTTTTGAACAGGGGAATTTTGCAAAAGCTAGACGCTGCTCTAGTCTTTCAAGCAGAGAGGGCGTACTTGCTTCCGGCTGACATGGTTAGCGCTTTGCCTCCAAACGTGTCTGTTAGACAGGTCATAGCGTTTGAAGAATCACCTGACGCTAAGTTCGTCATGGTGTACGGACCACAAGTGTACCGACCACTAGGCTTCAAGAGAAAGGCAAAGAATCTGTTCACTAAGGTCAACGGAAATAGACCTGAGCGTGTACTGTCAAACCTCTGGAAGGAGTTACTGACCAACGGATAAGGAGGAAGACCATGACGTTAGACTTGTACAATCTTTTCATGCCGTATCTCTACCACTACCACGAAAGTGGTGTGTACAGCTCTAGTCACAAAGTGAAAGGCTTTCTTGGCTTTAGTGTCGAACATAGCTACGGACAAGGAAAGTACGAACACTACGCTTGGTATGACCTTATTAGCGATAGCGGTCGAACACGTAGCTTTAGCCGTCTCGAAGTGTTTCGTACCTTTAAACCAAGTAGTCGTGTTGTCTTTTACCAGAAAGGGTTCTTGCGGGAAGCTGAAGACATGGCGGAGATAAAACTACTTCACCGAGAGAACCTGTACCAGCGAATGGTAACCTTTAACGAGCCTGTTGGCTTTGTCGACGACTATGTGCTACCTCTTCCGGACGATAAGCCAATGTTGTTCGCGCACAACTCTCATGGCACTGTATATACAGCTGCTTTGGTCGTGAAGGCTAGTTATAGCCCTAGCATTAGAGCTGTTTTTCCTAAACAGCACGCTAACTTGTTCATTGACGCCGTTGACGGAATGCTAGGACTGCTCTACGAACGCGGAAACGGAACGCGAGTAGAATTCCGTTCTACCAATCCGTACAAGCTTATGTACGGCATCACACACGTCGGTAAATCTTGGCTAGACGCTAAGGACTTTGATGACTTGATGGTGTCGGTAAACCGTCTAATGGGTCATAAGCTTACGGTCAGGACACCCGAGAAGTTCTACGCCCTACTGGCCACGAAAGCGTTGGAGGTTAGTTATGCGCACACGTGAAAGAGTTCTGCGGCTAATATCGGCATTTGGTGGTGTGGTAAAAGACATGAAAGAACTGGATAGTAATGAACACACACAGTCACGAGTCATGGTCGAGTTTACACTCTCGGACGTGGACTTAACTTTGTCTCCTAAAAACGAAAACACAACAGAACACCTGTCTCTACCAATTTCTGTTCATCCGATTACGTTGACCATGTACAACATGTCGTGTGTTGTGCAGTTATACCCGGACTACGCTATACTCTTTGACATCCTGGTAAAGAATGAGTCTATTCGTCCGATTCGTCAGAGGTCTATTATCCTCCAACGCAACGCGTTTTACACTCTCTCAGAAAACTCGGCAATCGTTGTGTTTGACGGCACTAAGCTACCGGACATCGTGCATGGTCTTGAGGGCAAGTACCTGTCGTTGGTGTTTGATACCAAAATCGGCTACTTGCCCACATTCATGGTGGAAGACTACAACTTGCGTTTCACCAGGCCAGCTTTTGTGTCGTTGCCAACTTACGACCTCATCAGAGAAATAGTGCACACCAACAATAAAATGGGCATGTACAGCAACAACGACCATCTAAAGGAGTTCTTGAAAGAGAAGCTTCCAGAATACATAGACAGAATGCCGGAAGAACTCAGGCCGTTAGCGCGCGGTAAAGGATACAGGATAATCTGACGCTCCGCGTCTGGTGTATGGGCAGGAGGGCAAAAGCCATGAAAGTGAACCTCAAGGACTTAATTCGCAGGTACTGGTGGGTAGACAAAGGTGATAGCTTTGGTGTTGTTCACATTGAAACTAAACGCGAAGGTTATTACTACACGCATCGCGCTTACATCATGCAGACCGGTGTTTACAGCGAAAATAACAACGTCATCGAGATTGTCACCAAAGACATCTTTGTGACTGACCAACCGGATGTTGAGGTGACACTCCAACCTGTCGGTAACGGTCTATATCGCGCTAGCGATAGCATTTATGTGCCGTTTACCGGCACTTACATTGCCAAGGCAATTGAAAAAGACGGACTTCTGGTACATGTGCGTAGCGCTGGAGTAAATTACTACTTACCGGCTGTACCAGAAGACAATGCCGTAATTTACGTTAAGTTTGGAGGTAGCAGCACATCCGGTGTGTCCAGTGCAATGGCCTATGGTTCGGCGTACTTGGCGAACGGCCTGTACCCGCCTGAGTGGGCATCAGCCTTACCTGTTGTCAGGCCTGTGCACTTCTTCCTGTACTACGAACACAGGTCTGGTACTAGGCTACAAACCTACGACCGAGACAACGCGACAAAACCGCTCTTTGATTGGGTATTTCCCGGTCACGCTTGGACAAAAGCAGTATCCCTGTCCGACATGCTTTACTACGTTAATCGCGCCTTAGGGCGTAACTTCAAAGTGCGTGACAGGAATAAGTACTTCACTGCCATGGTGTCTGACTTCTACGTCAACGCAGAAGGAGGTGTGCTGTGAAAAGCGCTGAATACCGCGCTGAAATGGTGTTCTCTAGCATGTACGGAGCTGTCAAGGAGCTAATTCCACAAGGCAATCACTATGTCGTCAAGGGCTACCTTCCGTTGTACGGCGATACAATGAACATTGGTCACAAGGTAAACATCGGATACATCACGCTAAAGGTGAACCTCTGGCTCTATGACTGGTTTTCTGTCATAGAGTTCCCGCGTGGAGGTGGAATTGGCTTTCAGTGGCCCTTAATACCGGGGCTACCACACTTGAGGGTACCGAGCAGGGCTTTGATTGTACGAGAGGAGGATGGTGATGAGTGGCCGGCTTACATAGACATTGACCGCGCTTACATAGCTGCTCTCAAATACATAGGTTCAGGCGTGCATCAGGTCTTCCATGAGAAGGTGATAAAACTGCGGGGTAACAACGACGCCATCACCTACGACTTGCTGGACAAGAATCCACCACACAACATGATAGAGCCAATATCTTGGCGTTTAGCGGAACGTCCGACCAACATCGAAGCTTTGGCATTCAAGCCACTGGAGGTTAAGTAAATGGCCAGAATTGTAAGCAAGCGTGAAGGAGCAGAACATAAGGAGGAGAAGAACATGAGTGTGAACGTTCAGGTCATTGAGGAGAAGCTTAAGGTCAAGCTTGACCCTAGTGTGGTCAAGTACAGGGAGCAGGCCGGTAGACAGTTGGCATACATCGAGGGTTATACCGCTATCAACAATGCCAACCAGGCGTTTGGTCACCTTGGTTGGTCTAGCGAGGTCGGTGAGCTTAAGCAGGTGCATCTCGGTTTTGACGAGAACCGCAAGAAATGGGTGTGCGTGTACACGGCTTTAGTCACGGTAAGGGTACACGACCCTGAGACCGGTCATGTGTACAACACCCACAGCGATGTCGGTACCGGTCAGGGTGTGATGAGCAATGTTTCAGACGCTGTGGAGTCTGCCATCAAGGAAGCGGTCACCGATGCTCTGAAGCGTACTCTGCGTCATTGGGGTCCTCAGTTTGGTCTGGACCTCTACTCCGAAGACGAACGTCAGGCTCAGGGCTTTGACAAGACCAACCGGACTAAAAGTTTTACTACTAAGTCTGAGCCGGCTAATACACAGCAGTCCGCCGCTCCGCGGCCGGTCAATGAGGAAGTCAAGACCTTGCTGGACTCCTTGACAAAGGTGTATCAGGGCATCACTGACCCTGACAAAAAGAATCAGGCCACCAAGCTACTGGCCGATTTTGCTCGTAAGGCCGGAGTAGACAGGCTTAGCAAAGTGCAAGACCCTGCTATCCTGAAAGAAGCCCTTGACTCCTTGTACGATATGCTATAATGGGTAGCGGGTAAATGTCTGGATGTCTGGTGGAGGGGTGGGGGGCTTCAGCGCCCCCCACCCCGGCATTACTTGTCGTCTAGGAGGCGTATGGACACCAAAGAACGACTGGAACTAACCGCTCTTTCCGCAGCTTACCACGCCGGTCCTGATGGAATTAAGCAGCTAATGCGAGTACCGTTGCGCTACTTCAGCAATCCCACTTACCGGCGTATAGCGGAAAGGCTCATAGATGGTCAACCGCTTGGTGGTGAGTCTCTGCTCTTGCGAGACATAGCCATCGTCCAAGGGCTACCGCCCTTAGAACAAGTGGTGAATGACCTGCTCTTGGAGGGTTACCTGAGAGAGGTGGAACACCACGCTACCAAGGTTCAGCAAGCGTGTACACGCCGTGACTTAAGTCAGGTCAGCGACTTAATCACGAGCTTTCCTACCGAACCGTTCAGCACCGGTGAGGAATATACCATTAGCATGCTTCTTGATGACTTAAATGAACCGGGATACACGGTAGACTTGCCGCTGGAACTTGCCGGTTTGCAAAAGGTTTGGGGACCTCTGTATCCTGGTGGTGTGTACGTGATAGCCGCTCCTGAAGGTGTTGGCAAAAGCGCTTTCGCAGAGCAAGTAGCGTTACACGCTGCCAAGAGCGGGTACCCGGTAGTGGACTTCACGCTAGAACTCGCGGCTCAAGTGCGTGTACTCCGCTACTTACAGCACCTCGGTGGAGCGGATGTGGGACCACAGGCTTACTTCCAGAAGACGGTCAACAAGGAAAAGCTTAGTAAGCTTAAAGATGACTTGGCTAACCTGCCACTTTACATCGTAAGCGGTACCGACGACATACACTCCATTATTGGAACCGCGGAGCGGTTTACCGAAAACGGCGCAAAAGTGTTTGTGCTAGACTTTGTGCAGTCGTTGGTCGGCAATGAGTACACCGACCAGTACACTCTCATCACAAACGCCATGAAGCAGATATTCCGCTTCGCGAGAGACACCAGTACCGTCTGGTTAGTCTTGAGTCAGATGAATCGTGAGGGTGTAAAGCGAGTGTTGTACGGTGACCGGGATGGTCAACCGATGCCGCCTGATAACACGGCCATTGAAGGGTCAAGCAAAGTACCGCAGTACGCGTGGGTGGTGTCGTTCATCCTGCCCAAGTCTCCACACCAGCGGGAGATTTGGACTACCAAGAATCGCATCGGAGGACTGACCACGCATGTTACAGCCAACTACATCGGAGAATACCTTACCTTCCATGCCTGAAAACCCGGAAGAACTACTCATCCGGGTGCATGAGTACCTTGAACGCTTGTACGTAGACGGAGGTGAAATAGAGCTACGCTTCAACATGACCTACATCGCCGCTGAGGAGTCGGAGTACAACTATCTGAGACTGTCTTCCTCCGGGAAGTGTCAAAGAGCTATCGCTTATAGCTTGCACTACCCTATCCCGGCCAGTACCGGCCATAGGGGAGTGTCGGTTCTGCTGCTCGGACACGTCCTGCATGACTTGGAGAGAAATCTCATCAAGAAAGTCGCCCCGCTCCACAGTGAAGAGATGTGGGTTGAACTCGACATTGGTGAGGGTTATCGTGTTCCCGGTCACATCGACGGAATTGTGGACACAGCCGAAGGGCCATTTATCATTGACATCAAAACCGCTAACGCTAAGTCTTTCAATGACATGGCCCGCAACGGTCCTAGGGATGACTACGTAGCCCAAGTCAACGCCTACATGGAGGCTACAGGAATCAAGCAAGCCTTCCTGTGGTTGTATAATAAAGACACCAGCCATAGGATGGTGCTTCCAGTGACTTACAGTGAAGAGGAGGTGAAACGTGTAAAGACTAGGTTTTTAAACGCTATCAGGTCTACGCCTGATAGCCTCCCTGAACGAGAGTACGGTCCGCAAGAGGAAGTCAAGAACAAAAAGCCAACCGGCAGGCTATACTTGCCTTGGCAGTGCAGTTACTGCGCTTTCGTGCAGATGTGTTGGCCAGACTTTAAGCAAGTGGTCGAGGACGGTAAAGTTCGGTACATACGAGAGAAGGAGGAGTGACATGGCTGCTGGTGTGATTATCGGTAAGTTGGCAGTGGTCAAGCAGGCTGGTAAGGCTCTGGTGCTGGAAATTGCCGGACACCAGGTGGCGGCGTTTGGTGAATGGCTTCAGGAGCGCGCTCGCTCTTTGGAGCACAAGAACGTCATCGCCACCGTGGACGTGTCCGCCAAGGCGGGTAGCAATCGTTTCTTCACCAGCCTTAGGCTCACTAGCCTTAGCGCTGCTCAGGACGGTTACGAGACTTCCACCGTGGCCGGTACCGGTTATGTGGAAGCCGTGCGAAAGTTCGGCAAGAACAGCAGTGAGGCTGTGCTAAGCAACGGAGAGGGCAAGGTCTTGATTACCAGCAGGGACGACTTAGAACCCTTGCTTGGTCAGACGGTAGGCTTTAGGGGCTACTTGCAGTCTCGCAACGGTTTTTCTAACCTGGTAGTCACGGAAGTCAAGCCCATCTCCTCTCAGCCGTACGAAATGGAAGACCTGCCCATCTGATGCCTAACCCTAAGAACACGGGTAAGCGATACGAGAGGGAGCTGGTCAAACTCCTACGTCAGCAAGGGTTTAAGGCGGAACGAGTGTATGGCTCCGGGGCTATAGGCACCATCCTCAAGGGCAATACTCAACAAGCCCTTGAGGGTGATGTCTATGTCCCGGAGCTAAACCTCACCATTGAGGTCAAGTACCGCTCTAACTACCCTTGCTGGTTAAGGGAGTTACAGGCTCCTATCGGCATAGAGGACTCGGAAGGTAACCGGCTCTTGGTGATGCCGGGTAGCGACTTAAGACTGCTTTTACGATTGGAGGTGGATACGTGGACGAGAAGCTTCGACACGACGTGGTTTCTGACGCTGATACGCAAGAATCCAGTGCTGGCAATACGAATGAACAGAGTGGGATGGATACTGGTGAAGAAAGACTGACGGTAAGCGACTTGATTCAGCGGATAGCATTGCTCGGCGTCAGCGACAACGAGCTGTTGTTCGGTAATATCCGCGAGAAGCTTGACCCCGCCTTGGAGGCGTACATCAAGCAGTGGACTGACATCCGCGTACAGCTGACCAAAGACGCGGTAAGCGAGGACATCTTGAGGAACCTCGCCGCTACCATCTTTGCCATTGGATTCGTGGCCGGAGCGGCGGGTTACAAGCCCGAGCTGTTACAAGACGGGAACGCTGTCGTAGCCATTGGCGCGGCGGTGTTGACGGTGGCTCGTGAAACCTTCTCCGCGGAGCTCACTTCTGCAGGAACGGATGTTCCTGCTGGAACCTGAAGACCTGTGTCCTGTCTGCGGTGAAGCGGTAGGCGTATGCTCTCACTTCCGTGGGGGCGTACGCCTCCGCTATTGGACCACGCTAGACAGTACCCTATCGTTTCCGGGCAACGCTTTTGTGTCCGTGTCCAGGTATACTCGCGACAAAAAGGTGGTGGAAAGCGACTTCGTCATAGACCTGGATGGTGTGCCCCTGGAGACGGTCAGGGAAGCGTATCTAGCCATTAGCCGATACGCCGAACGTCCCTTGCTTTACTACTCCGGTAGCAAGGGCTTTCACATCGTGGTGCCGGCCTCCAATCTTAACTTGCCTCCCGGTGATTGGAGGCAACACTACGAAGCCTTTACCAAGTCGTTGGGCATACCATACGACCCGGCTACCTTCCGCTACCGCGCCTTGATTCGAGTACCGGGTACAGTCAACTGGAAAACCGGTAGGCGTAAGCGTCTAATCTCGCTGGACCAGCTAGACGACTACCTTGACCCTCGCGCAGAGTCAGAGTACAATGCCGGTGACGCTACCAGACTGGCAGAAGCCATAAAGTCTGTAGCGGTAAACCAAGGCAGGGAGTCGGCTATGGACCACGACACCGATGACCATCGCTGGATTAACCTGACTAAAATCCTGCCTCCATGTGTGCAGACTTTGTACATAGACGGTATACCGACTCCAGGTACCAGGAATCAAGTGTACCACATCCTGGCAAGTTACTACCGTGCGAGAGGTGTGAGTCTTGAAGAAGCCACAGACATGCTGGAAGAGTACGCCCTTTTACACAACGCCAACACGCGGACCTCCGAGAGAGGACGTGTCAAAGCCGCTAGGTCGACCGTAAACGCCGTCTACCGCAACGAGCATAAGTTCAGTTGTAGGGAGGTGCGGGAGTTAGGACTATGCGTGACGACCTGTCCATTGTGGAAGGGTACATAGACCTGACAGCGTGGTCTGTGAGCGACACAGCTGAATGGTTTTCGGACTTCAAACTCTACGACGAGGACGCTTACAAGCGCGGTGAACTGCCTACCATATTCAGCTATTGGGGCCATATGGTACCGTCAAGGTTTACCGAAGTCCACTACATTGCCCGCGGTAAACGTCACCTTCGTTGTTTTGTGTCGTTAAAGGAACGCGAGTACGACGAGCAAGTCGGAGTTGTCTACGAGAGGGTAGTGATGACGGTACCGGCTTGGCAGGGGGACAACAACCTGATACACCTGCTTGAAGTGTTACCTGGAGAGAGACTGACTAAATTTAACTTCTTCCGAGCGTTACACGATGGAAAGGAGTTACCAGACGTACTTACAAGACTATACCGTTACTATGACCACGATGAACTGATGGAGTTAGAACCCGGCGTCTTCTACTTCTTTGACCCCGCCGGTCAAAGGCGGACTACTAGCGTCTTCGACTACGAGTTGCGCTTGCTAAAGAAACTAAACACATAGTTGTTTGTGTTATACTAAATTCAAGTAAACTCTAGTTTGGCGGTACTGAAGCCGGTACCGCCTTAGTCTTACGATAGGAGGTGACATGAGCAGAGTGTGGCCAGAAGCGCTAAAGTTAGGTGACCGTGGAGAACGACTAGCTGAAAAGTTATTGCTACCACGGCTGTTTCCCGATAGTCACATCATACCCATAGAGCGAGAAGACCAGCGATGGTTGCATGCTGACTTTCTTGTTTTGGGCGATAAACGTTACCTGGTAGAAGTCAAGTACGACACCTACGGCACAGGCAATCTGGTCTTGGAGACTAAGCTGGTCTACGCCAGTGGGCAGGTAGTTCCTGGATGGTTGTACCGGACCAAAGCCGACTACGTACTGTACATACTCTCAGCCTTCCGAGAAGCTTACTTACTACCAACAGCCGAAGTCAGGCTTATGGTGCAAGAGAATCAGTTACCGGTAAAGACTACGACGGTGCACGATGTCCAAGCGTACTTTTACCTAATCTCACGTGATAGCTTACCATTCCGCAAGGTGAGTTATGGTACTGAACGACAGAAGCCTGAAAAACATTCTGAGTCAGTTCAAGCTGGCTGAAAACGCGAAGGTAAACCCGGCCAGCGTTGACCTGACCCTTGGCGAGCAAGCTATCGTATTTGATTGGCCTTGGCATTACCGAGCGCCGTGGCTAATGACACGACTTCTCCTCGGAGATGAGGCGGCTAAGCGTTGGAGTAAGCGGGAAAGGTTGGTGGACATCACCAACGGATACTGGCTTCTTCCCGGACAGATGGCTCTGCTTCATAGCCGAGAGTATGTGGTCATACCTGAAGACACGGCTGCCCTGCTGACGCTTAAGTCGTCTAGAGGACGTGAAGGTTTTGACCACGCTTTGGCGGGCTGGTTTGACCCCGGTTTTGAGGGTCAAGCCGTGTTTGAGGTGTATGCACATCACCCTGTCCGGCTAACGGCCGGAATGCGCTTTGCGCAACTCATCTTCTTCAGAGCGGAGGTACCAGAACGACCATACGGACACACAGATAGTCACTACCAAGGTCAGTTAGGCCCTACCAAGTCTTACACTGATAGGAGGACGAATCATGGCTAAGTACATTGAGGATATCGACTACACGCAAATCACTGGTTTGTCTGGCTTGTCTGAGGATACCCATACCAAGACTAGCGGTGGTAAGTACCCTCGCCCACCTAGGCCTATCTACACACAGTGGGGAGGACTAAATCCGCTGACGTGGCACACCTACCAGGTGGTGACACAGCCGGCTAAGCTGGTCTTGGTGGAGTATTCCACCCACACAGTCAGGCTTGAAGGCAAACAGGCTTACCTGTTCTTGCAGATAGTCGGCGACGACCGCATGGACTTGTTCAAGTAAGAGAACATACCAAACCCCCAACCATCTTGGTTGGGGGTTTTTCTTTTCTCAAAGGAGGCTAGCATGCTGGTAGCCAAAAACGACTTTCACCCAAAGCTTGGAAACGCGTATCGCACCTACCGTCCTGTTGGAGACGCTTGCCCTAGTGAGTGTCCATTACTCAATAACGGTTGCTACGCTCAGCATGGTCCTGTAGCTATGCACTCGTCTAGGAGCGCTACCGCGCCTGACAATTGGAAAGACAAGCTTTTGCGGTTGCCTCCGGGCTCTAAAATTCGTTACATGGTGTCTGGAGACTTATTTGCTAATGACCAACCTGACTGGAGTACCATTTCTGGTATACTAGAAGTACACTCCAACCGAAAAGACCTAAAAGGTTGGAGTTACACCCACGGGTGGAGGAGACTAGACTCTTCTTTGCTTAACTCTTTGCCTAACTTGACCATCAACGCTTCTACCGAGTCGTTGGAAGACGCGCTCCGCGCGTTGGCTAATGGGTGGCCTACCGTCGTGGTAGTGCCATCAGGTTTCCCAAAACGTGTTGAACACGACCAGGTCAGCGTTCTCGTTTGCCCTAACCAGACCAATCCTGATGTGACCTGCGACAGGTGCATGCTTTGCTTCAAGAAGGAGAGGAGACTCAATGGCAAACCGCTGGTTGTTGCTTTTAGGGCTCATGGTGTTCGCAAACGCGCTGTGGACGTACTTCTGTCTGAACGACAAGAAGACCGCGCAGTCTAGTCAGCTGGCTATACGGCCAGTGGTGTACATGGACCACGACTTGGTCACCGCTTGCGCTCAAGCCATCATTCACTATGGCTGGGGTTCCGTTTACGACTTTACCTGCACCCTAAGCGTCAAAGACGGTGGCTTGTACGTGTCGGTGTATGGTCCAGACGACTACGGCAAGTTTCGCCTCTTAGGCGAGACACGAGTCAAGTGAGGAGGTGCTATGTCTGACGTTTACATGCTGATGCTAGGTTACCCTCAAATGGTCAAGGAAACTAGCGAAAACACGGTTTACCCGTCTGTGTACGGAACCGTGTTAGCTGTGTTTTCTAGCTACGAAGAACTAACAGACTTTGTCCGTGGGTTTACCAATGTGATGCGTGACGTCTTAGACAATGTACCGATAGAAAAGTCGGCGGAGAAGAATGGGCTGCCGGTGGACTTGGTCAAACGCGCTGCCCTTCTAGTTGGCATGTACGCTCCTATGGGGCCTAGTCAGAGGTACGCCGTGCTTAAGTACGCCAACGGTAAGTACGACTTGATTAGCGAGTCTTCGTTGTTTACTGACAGCTTTACTTCGCTTGTGCAAGCCTGAAATTACTATGCGAGTCTGGGTTGGCTTAACTGGTTACGCCGAAAGCGGTAAGAATCTTGTAGCAAGCACGCTTCAAGAATTAGAGCCTAGGCTGAAACTGGTCAGCATGGGAGACTTAATCAAGCGCTCCGCAGACCAGTACTTGCGTGAGAACCTAGGCATAAGCGCTTTCACCACCGACCGTTCCGAGAAAGAGCGCATTCGCCCTTTCTTGGTCAGCCATGGATACGAACACTACGACGAGTTTCTAGAGGCCTTTAAGGCCTTGTGTGAGCCAGAACCATTTCTGGTCAATACCCGTGTCTTTGACCTCAAGGAGGCTGAATGGTGGGTAAAGTCCGGTGGAGTGATTGTGGAGGTGTATAGACCCGGTGTAGAAGCGGCGGAGCCGCGTGAAGCTGAGAACCTAGCGCGTCTTAAGGAGCGAGGGTTGGTACACGCCACGCTGGTCAATGATGGTGACGTGGAGGCTTTAAGAAGTCGTGTAAGGGCGCTTTGGCACGCCATCATGTTCGCTTACTCATGAGCTTTAAGTACTTAGTCCAGACCGTCCCGTGTCCCCAATGCGGGGGTGAGATGAAATTAATCTATCACCCCCGCTATTGGGCCTTGTATAAGTGTGAGGCCTGCAACGTGTATGTCGACTGGGACTCGGATTGGGTAGTCGAATCCAATCCGGAGCTGGCTGAAGCTGCCAGGAGAATAGACGCTAAGATAAGGGGGAAGAAAAAGTGATGGAAGAGATTCCTGTTCTTGACAGGGGCTTTGTACGCCTAGTAGGCTATGGCGTTGACCTAATAGACACCTCGCCATACGGTTACGACGACCATATGGCGGTCAATGCCAGGATTATTCCCGAAGGCATGACTCTAGACACGCAGATAGTGCGCGCGGCTAGAGTGTCCTACGGGAAAGGTACTAAGACGGTACGCGATGATGAAAAACTCATCCGCTACTTACTACAGCACGAACACTGGTCACCGTTCGAGATGGTGGAATTCAAGTTCCACGTGAAAGCTCCAATATTTGTAGCCAGGCAGTGGTTTCGTCACCGCACTGGCAATGTAAACGAAATTTCTGGCCGGTATTCGGTAATTGAAGATGAGTTCTACGTGCCCGAGGTTTGGAGACTACAGGACACCGAAAACAAGCAGGGTAGTATCGGGCAATTAGACCCGCTCACTAACGCTTACGCTACAGACGCTTACACTGAAGCCTTGGAGTACGCTTACAAGGCGTATCAGGCTTTGCTAGACGCTGGTGTAGCCAGAGAAATGGCCAGGATGGTCCTGCCCATCAGCGTGTACACCCAGTTCTACTGGAAGCAGGACCTGAGGAACCTCCTGCACTTCCTGAAGCTACGCCTAGACTCTCACGCTCAGTGGGAGATTAGGCAATACGCTATAGCAATACTTAACCTCATCCGGCCTTTAATACCGGTGACGATAGCTGTGTGGGAGGAACTATACGCGCAAAAAGGCTGACACTTGTCCGGTGTGTGGGCCGCTAGCTTAAGTGGCCCACCACCCTGTCTAACTGGTTGCCTAGGGGACTAACTCCTAGGCGTTTTTTGTTTCGGAGGTGTGCATGGACGCGTTCAAGAACAATCCGCTCGGTAAGGTTGTGTTCTACAGGACTTACAGCCGCAAGAAACTAGACGGTACCAGGGAGAATTGGCCAGAAGTTGTGGACCGTGTTGTCCGCTACTCCACCAGCCTAGCTCCTACTGAGCCCGGCGAAGCCGAGTCCTTGCGTAACACGCTCATGGAACTGCGGGGCTTTGTAGCCGGTAGGACTCTGTGGGCTGGTGGTACCGACTTTATAACCCATAACGGTCAAGCAAACTACAACTGCGCTTTCACCGACTTGAGGACAGGCAAAGACTTCTACGACTTGGTCATCTTGCTCATGTCCGGGGCCGGAGTAGGATTCCGAGTTACCAAGGATAATGTGGAAGCCCTTAACACCAACCTTCCCATCCGCAGAGTTCCCAAGCTTCACGTCTACCCATACGAGTTTTATGGGTTTACGCACCCGCTTTACACCGAACATAGCTTCGTCAAGCGTAACGGTAGGGAAGCTACTTTGGTGGTGGGAGATTCCAGGGAAGGCTGGGCAGAGGCGGTGCAGCTGTTCTTAAACCTTCTTGGAAACCGTAACCTTGAGCTCTTGCACATCAACATGAACTCTGTCAGGCCACTAGGTAGTCCTCTCAAGCGTTTTGGCGGCTTCGCTTCTGGTCCTGGTCCACTTGAGGACTTCTTCATCAACGCCGCTTTAATTCTTGGCAATAACAATTCTGAAGGCTGGACTGACGTCAAAGCCTTGGACATCGCTAACCTTATCGGCAGGATGGTAGTGGCCGGCGGTACACGGCGTAGCGCTCAGATTGCCCTCGGCGACTGGAACAGCTCAGCCTTTGTCGCTGCCAAGACCGGTGCCTGGTGGCAAAACGCTCCGTGGAGGTCACAGTCCAACAACTCGGTCTTGTTCTCCGAGAAGCCTGACCGAGACACCTTGCTTACTTTCTTCGACGCCATCTTGCAGTATGGTGAGCCGGGTTTCGTCAATGAGCAAGCCGCCAAAAAGCGCAGGTCGGACTTCCGTGGGCTAAACCCATGCGCGGAAATTCTGTTGCGGAACAAAGGCGTGTGTAACTTGGTCACCGTTAGCCTACCAGCCCACGTTGAGGACGGTAAGCTAAATAAGCCTAAGCTAATGAATACCATCCGCACGCTGGCCAGGCACGCCGTCAGAATCACTTTTGCCCAGTTTCATGAAACGCTTCAGGACTGGCAGAAGGTGCAGGACGAAGACAGGCTTGTCGGCGTCAGCTTTACCGGTCTTGACGACTTCATTAACCTGCTCAATTTACCTGAGCATTCTCTTGCTAACATTCTCGGTTGGATGCGAGACGTAGCCGTTACGGCGGCTAGGGAGTACGCCGACTATTTGGGCATTCCTAGGCCTAGGTTGGTGACTACTGTCAAGCCTGAAGGAACGCTTAGCCTTCTGGCCGGAACTTCCAGCGGTGTTCATCCGGCTTACTCACCGTACTACATCAGGCGTGTTAGGATTAACAAGCACGACTCGGTAGCTCAGGCGCTCCGCGCCTTGGGTATGGAGCCCAAACCTGAGGTGGGCTACGACTCTCTTGAGTCCGCTGACGTTTGGGTCTTTGAGTTTCCCGTCAAAACCTCGGCTAAACGTAAAGCCCACGATTACACCGCCATCGAACAACTAGAGCGGTACCGGCTGGTAAACTCTGTTTACACTCAGCACAACACCAGCGTCACCATCTACGTCTCGCCAGAAGAGAAAGAACAGGTGGTAGACTGGCTTCTGGAAAATTGGGACGACTATGTCGCCGTCTCGTTCCTGCCAAAGGACGACAGTACCTACCCACTCATGCCCTTTGAGGCCATTACTAAAGAGCAGTACAACGAACTGGTGGCCAAGCTTCCAGACTTTTCTCTTCTTGATGAAAACATCGCCTTCTACGACGAACTTGGTGGAATCATGGACGATGACCTTGACCCTTCTTGCGCTACCGGCGCTTGTCCGGTACGGTAAACGCGCTCCGCGCGTTCTCAAATGGAGGTAAAAATGCTGGTAAGACTAGGCTTGGGCATCTACACCTTGACTCTCCTCACGTCGTTTATGCACGTGTGGGAAGCCTACAGCAAGTTTGGCAGTGGGTTTCCCTTTGTAGAGTCGGTGTGGGTAGCCTTGGGTGTGGCGGTGGGGCTAGACTTGTCTGCTCTTTACTACTCTTACGTGGCGGTGCTTACCGGTAGCAAGCTAGCCCGCACCGCTTCACTGTCTAGTGTTCTGCTAGTCTGGTTTGCCGTGGTGACCAGCATGCTTCGCCTGCCGGAAGGGCTACCTCTGCACCAGGCGTTGGTGGGGTTAGTTCTTTCCGGTTTTGTGCCGGTTTCTAACCTTTTCATGGGACGTGTGCTCGGTGAACTAGCGCGGAGCGCTAATAATTCCGCTAAGCCAGAGCGCTACGTCACCAGCGAGGAGGCGGCGAAACTACTTGGTGTCCCTAGGGAAACTTTGCTAGCCGACTATCGCGCCGGTAAGCTTGACGGCATGCGCCTTAAGCGCATTAATGGTGTCTGGTACTGGTGCCTAGATGACTTGGAGGAACACTATGGACAGAAAGTACACGGTGGTGAAGCCAGCGGAACTATCCAGCCTGCTGAAACGGCTAAAAGGAACTAATCGAGTAGCCATAGACACCGAGACTACCGGATTAGAAATCTTCAAGCCCGAGTTTCGTCTTGTCGGTCTAGCCCTCGCTTCTTCGCCAAGCGAGGGCTATTACATTCCTGTCGGCCATGAAAACTTTGGCGGATTGGAATACCAGCCGGAGAACGTGTCCTTGGATGGCGTTAAGGACTTCCTCGCCGAGCTCCTGCAACATGTGCGTCCAATCTACCACAACGCTAGCTATGACCGGCTAGTGTTGGCCCAGACACTAGGCATTCCCTTTGAGCAGTCCTACGGTGACGACACCATGATTGCCCTGCACCTCATGGACGAGAACCATCCTTCTAGCTTGAAGGAGTGGGCCAAGACGGCGTTGGGCATCACCGAACAGACTAGCTCGTTCGTGGAACCACAGCTGTCTCTGTTCACCGAGGACTTTGAGTACGTCTTGAACAAGGCCGGTAGGCGTTACCGTAAGCGAGTGTACCGGCTTAGGGAAGACTGGCTTGACCAGGTGTACGCCTACTTCAAGGAGAGTATTCACCGCGGCGCTGTATCGTATAGCCTGCTTTACAAACTAATCTCCAGCGTGTTCGGAATGCTCCGCGCTCGCGGACTGGTAGAATACGCCGGTACATTTCCTAACGATTTCCGCTACTTTCCAGTAAACATTGCAGCTGAATACGCTCTAGACGACGTAATGAACACCTACGCCCTGTGGGAACGTGTCCAGGTCTTTCTGGACATGCATCCCAAGCTCGATGAGCTTTACCAGAAAATAGAACTCCCCGTCAACGACGTAATGACCAGGGCCACTTATCGTGGTGTTTTGGTCAATCAAGAACATCTGCGCCAAGTCAAGGAACTTCTGCTAAACCGGCTAGAAGAGACTAAGAACAAAGCTTATGGCTACCTCGCCGAACTGCTACCACCCGAAAAACTGATGGGCGTGTACAACCTGGATACAGTGCTTAACTCAGCCGTTCAGCTTCGTAAGATACTCTTCGAAGACCTTGGATTCCCGGTGGTAGAAGCCACCGACTCGGGTGAGGCTTCTACCAGCCGCTCTGCTCTGCAAACCATTCTGCAGCGTAAACTCACGCCAAGACGGGCTTTAGAATTAAAGGACACCGCCTATGCCTTCATCCAGGCCAAACTGGAGTACGAGGCCATCAAGAAGTTGGTGTCCACCTACACCGATTCTCTGATAGAAAAGCTAGACCCCGATAGCCGCGTTCACACGTTTTTCAACACCGTGGGTACCGTCTCAGGGCGTATGTCTAGCTCTGACCCCAACCTACAGAATCTACCTCGTCTCCTCCCTGAAGAGGTGGCCGAAAAGCCATACCTGCAAGGCGTGGACATTCGCAAGGCCTTTGAGGCTGACCCCGGCTACGTCTTTGTGACCGCCGATTACACCAGCATGGAGCTTGTGATGTGCGCCGCTGTCAGTGGTGATGAAACCATGCGCAACTTGCTTAACCAGGGACGAGACTTACACGCCTACACTGCCAGGTACGCCTTCAAGGTAGGCTTAGACTTGGACGACAAGGAGTTTAAGGCGAAGTACAAGGACTACAGGCAGAAGGCCAAGACAGTTAACTTCGCCCTCATCTACGGTGGTACGCGATACACTCTGGTGCGTAACTTCGGTTTCACTGAAGACGAAGCCGAGCAGCTCATTGACGGCTACTTTGAGGCGTATCCTAGGGTCAAGACCTGGATGGAGGAAGTGTACAAGGAGCTGGAAGAGAAAGGGTACGTGGAGTACCCCATCTACGGCTACATCAAGCGACTAGACCTGCCTGAAAAGCTTAGGCGGGCTAGGAAAGAGTTGTGGCCTCACATCATCGCCAACGACCGAGAGGTGTCTCGCCAATACCACGCCGCTTTGCGCACTTGTCAGAACGCCCTTATCCAGGGCCTGTCGGCATTTGTCGTCAAAGAGGCCATTGTGGAGATTGACCGCAGGCTCAGGGAAGAAGGGTTAGACGCGTGGGTGGCTTACCAAGTGCACGATGAGATAGGCGTCCAAGCTAACATCAAGCACGCTAAGCGCGTGATGCAAATTATGCTGGAGGCCATGGTACGCGAGGTAAACGGGGTTAAGCTAGACGCCGAGCCAGAACTCAAGCGCACCATGTCCAAAGCTGAATCGCCGATACCTGAGGAGGAACTACATGAAAACGTTGCCGCTTGAACTCGGAGAAGCCTTTGAGCTAGTAGAGCCTAATCTCATTGTCAGCCAGTACCGGCCACTCTGGAAGGGTGAACGAGATGTGTTTCCAGAAGAGATACCTGTCTTGGTGATTAAGGGCGAATGCGAGCTTGTAAACCCTCGCGCTGCCAGTCGTTGGTTTGCCAACCCAATGACCGAGGACTATCTGGAGCAGGCTTACAAGTTCGCCATCGAAGAAGCTAAGGCGTTTGTAAAGCGCCAGAATCCATCTGAAGACACCTACTACATCCTTGTGCTCATACCCGCTGTCTACCCTTCCGGCGTTTATCGCCTGTTTCCGTACTTGCTGAAAACCACCGAAGACCAGCTGCCTGTACTCTTACCTAGTTTAGCGGAGTACCTGACCAACATAGAGCTCGGCATCTACATTAACCTCACGCGTGCCCTCTAGCCGATAAACGAAAAGGCCGGGGGTTTAAGCCCCCGGCCTGTCATCACTTGCTCATTCTCCGCAACGCCTTAGCCAGTCTAGCCCTGCGGCCAATGGTGTCGTTGCGCTTGGCTAAGCGGTCTAGCACCTCTCTCTTAATGGTGCCATCCTTGGTAAACCCAGCGCTGCCATACTTGCGCTTTACATAAGCGCGCAACGAGCCAGGCTTCTTAATGGCACGTTGAATCCAGTTCTTGGCCATACTACCTCCAGCGCAATATCCAGGTTGAGCGAGCGATTAGACCGTATCGCGCGCTCCAAGCAATACCAAGCCTCCAGTCTTGGGCGTAAAACTCAAGTCCAGCCTCTAAGTCATACCCATCAGGCCCGTACCGTCCTTCTGTGTAAGGGCTTAGTACAAAACCCGCGACTGAGAAGTCATAAGCCAAGTATAGACGGTACGCCCCGTTGGTAGCCGCTTCTACAAGGGCGTAGCCCTGAGCCATTCCTAGGCCCAGGGCTACCATCAAGGCCACTAGCAAACGCTTCATCGCCGGTTACGCAGGATGTCTTCCACCCGCCTGTTAATAGGCTTGGCATCAGTGCCCTGTGGAGCCGTTGTTACAGACTCAGGCTCCCGCAGCTTGAGGGCCTCTAGGAGTCGCTTCACCTGGTCCATGGTGAAGACTCCGTTGGCTACCAGGGCTGCAAGGAACCCAATCAACGCGCCCTGCATCAGGTCAGGTGCCAAGCCAATAGCACCCGCGCCAAGGCCAAGAAGCACGCCGATAAGCCAGCTTAGCAGCCTAGCCTTAGCACCATCCAACTTAAGCAGCTTCCCACCAATAAACTCCGCGATGGGTACAACCAGTCCTGCCAACGTGGTAATCAGAGCTAGAGTGTCCATTACACCTTCACCTCCTCACCATACACCTTAGCCCAAGCACGATACCAGGTTTCTGGTACGATGCTATGGTCCAATACCCATTCACTTGGTGGTACGTCGTATTGGTCTAGCCGATATTTGTCGATGAGCGCGATTACCTTCTCCGCGTACTTCGGGTCGGTAGCGTAAGTCTTAGCTGCCCGCTTGATAAACTCTCGTGGGTTCTGCCGATAAGGCAAGGCTTCCTCGTAAAGCCCGTTGTAGTACACACGAGCAAGGTCAAGAAAAGCGTCTAGGTAAGAGTGGTACTTCCGCCATCTAGCTACGACGCGTACTGGCCTGCCTTGGTAGTACTCGGTGGTAGGCAAAGTAATAATCTCGCCCTTCCAACTTTTACCGGTCTTAATGCCAAACAGGTTCTTGGCCTGTTTGGAAAGCAGAGACTTGCCAAAACCACTCTCTAAGGCCGCTTGAGCTAATGCCACGGAAGCGGGAATGCCAGTCCTCCGCTGCATCTCCCGAGCGTGTGGAATCAACTCTTCAAAGAACGGGTGCTTCACTTCAAGGCCTCCCCAAAAAGCTCAGCTAACTCCTCATCGGGAATGTCCTCTACAATCTGAGAAACTGCCGATTCAAAGGCTTCGCATTGAACTACCGCCACTTCGGTGTTCAATGACTTAGCGTATAGTTCTACCTGTTCTCTAATAAAACAGTCCAAATTGTTTGCGCATAACAAACACAGCATCCTTACACCTCCACAGAATGCAACGCATCAAGCGGTACCGCTACTCCTGGCTTAGGCTTGAGGAACAACGGGTCTCCCTTACCACGCAGAAACACGCAGTACTCCACCTCCTTCCCGACGCCTAATGGCCTACCTGACCTAACCTCCTCAAACGGTCGTACCTTCACGTCTTCTAGACCGCGAAACGCAAACACATATCGGTCAAATACTCGCAAGGTCACAACATAGCCGTTAGCGGTCTTGTCTACACTTATTACCTTGCCCTTGACAGGAGAACGAATCTCCCCGGTAAGCTTCCACACGTATCTGTCTTGAGCTATCTTCAAGCCTGGAGTCGGCAGCACAGTTCCTCCCAAAACACGTGTTACACTTTCAGTATATCACACAAACCACTGTCCAGCGCGTTTGAAGATGGTGACCTTAGTACCAACCGGATATGTTCTGTTTGCGTCAGTTAGTGGTGTGTTGTGCGGTAATGAGGTGCGTACATATGGCAGAATCACGCCTAGTGTCGGAACAAACACCTTCAAGTAAGTATACCCGTTGTCCTGAAACACGGTTTTTACCACGCCAGACAAGACGGTAGCTTTGTGGTCAATCCTGCGGTCAAGAACTTCCTTCATAGTTCACCTCACAAGTACCAGGTGTCGGTGCCTGGTGGCAGGCTGCTCCAAGAGACGGCCATGTCGTCATACACAGGCTGACCGTCACGGACAGTGCCTACGTAACCCATGCGTACAACGCTCCGCGCTTGACCACCGGGAGATACATGTATCTCCGGCTCCTCAAGTACCAGGTACAAGTCCACTTCACGCACAACGCCGCCTATCCCGTCTTCTGGCAGACGGGCAATACCGACCACGTCATTGACCTTGAATCCTGCCGGCCCGACTACCGGCATTGTAGCCACTACACGCTCTAGCGCTTTGCGAGTAGCCAACATGTCGGTTAACCTATCACCATAATTCTTGTACACCGTGTAATTGCCTAGCGTGTAAGTTTGTTCGCCGTTAGGCGTGTCGTATTTCGGTACAAACGGGTTTTCTATTGACTCCTTAGGACCGTTTAAACGAGTTCCAACAGTTAGCAAATGTCCGACTAAATTAGTGCCGTCACTATGCTGCGCCCATTTAGGCGCGTACTGTCCTGTAGCTTTCCACAACGCTGTGTCGTCCCTAGTTCCGCTGTCTCGATAAAGCAGCGTACCTTCGGCTGATAGGTAGAACTCATCATATTCTAAAAATCCACCAGACATCCAAAACTCTATGGCAGTAATCCCGTAGTAGCCGGATATGGTGCCATATATGAGCTTGTAGTATGGCTGATTATGAAAGAACGGTGACAAGTCTACGCCTTCTACATGCTCAATATTCACTTTGTCAATGCTCTTAAACACGGCGCGGTGGTACTGGCCGTCTATGCGCACAAACGTGTCTGCTCGTGTTCTTGAGTAGTTACTATTGATGGCGAGTTTGTCTGTCCATGTACCGTCTGCCCGCTTAAATATTACAGGAACCGACGGTAGTGTGTCAGGCACGGCATCAGCAAGACCAATCAGGGTTATCTCTTTTGGAGCGGAATCGCTATAGCTAAGCTCAGGCACACCAAACCGCACCTCAGGGAAAAACCTACCGTCTTTAGTCATGTGCAGTATCCTAGCCCGGTTGTACAAGTCTAGCAAGTTATCGTTTGGGTATGGCGTAATTGGCGTCAAGTACACGTTTCCAGCGAAAGAAGAGACCAAGAAGCCATTAGCCTGAGCTACACGCTCTATCTTCTCACGCACCGAACTGTTATTAACGGCGTACAACTGCAGCCAGTCAAAGTCGGTGTCCAACTGCACAAATCGGTGTTCTCCGGCTCTAGTGTCTGGTCTCTGCTTCCATATGGAAAGTGGACGCCAGCCAGTCCTATCATCGGCCAACACTCTAGCTCCAGCAACTACCGCGTTAACCAGGTGTGCGATGTAGCCAAGGTCATCAGAAAATGGTAACTGGCCGGTATGCTCATCAGGCTGCACTATAATCTCCACATCTTCGCTACGGCCTAGGAAATCAATAGGACGCAAAATATGAGCGCTAATAATATTGCCGTTTAGATACTGTTCTTTACGCATTTCTCCAAGCAAACCAGAAACAATTAGTTGACCGTCTAACGTTACAGATATTGGCATGCCTTGCTGCAATACGCTGCGCACCCAGTCCGAGTTGTCAAGTATTGTAATTTCCGTGTTACTTACAGACGAGACGTATTTGGTGACGTCTACGCCGTTGACGAGTACTTGAAGCCTAGGAATGTACAGGTTAGACCTGGTCACGCGCTTTTCTAATGTCGGAGCGGAAGAAGCGTACTCTTCTGTCAGACCAATTACCACTTCTTCTACGCCGACAATGGGGGCGGTTGTAGTAGGCGCGTTACCGTAGATGACTAGCTTAGCCCAACGGTACTCACCCTGCACTACCTCAGAGGGTAGTGGAAGACGAGTAAACTCCACGTAAGGCCCACTTTGTTCCTTTGCGAGATAAAGTTTAGCTTTCCACACCGAGTCAAAGGTCAGACTTGGTGGGGTGTAGTTTGAAAAGAACCCCAGTGTGTATCCTATGCGGTACCAGTCAAGGGCCACTGAACGAACGCTGCCGTCGGTAAGTTTGAGTTCCAATTTAGTCACAGCAGTTAAAAAGTTGCTAAGATGAAACGGCTTACTTGTCCAAGAAAAAGCCGAAGGCCAGTTTGCTGCTCTAAATATCCTGTTGGCGCTATCCGGTACAGTCCTGTTGTCCGAAGTCAAAAGGGAAATTGCAATGTCACACTCACTCTCTAGAAGGTAGAAAAGGTGAGTACCAGGCTGTCTGCCGTCAAACGACATGAAGGGCTTGACCGGCTCCACTATAGTGTGTACCTGCGGGTCGTTTTCTCCATCACTAGGCTTCCTTAGGTGCACTTGCACGCTATACCCGCTGTCTAACGGTACGTTAACCCAAAAGTTAAACCATCTGTCATTGATGCCGGTGTACGACGAAGTTTTAGTTATATAAAGTCCGCTTCCATAGTTTTCAGTGTTAGCCAAAAATCCAGCGTTTATTTGTCCTTGACCAAGGAACTGAGGCATCGGCATCAGTACGCTACCGGCTTCCATGTTGGTAGTAGCGTCTGTCAAGTCATGAAAGCTATCAAGATACATTAAACGCTCAGCCATATAGCACCTCACAGACCGAGCAGCCACCTACGCACGACTTCCATGTCCACCTGAACAGAGTTGACTATCACCAAGTCGTCTAGCAATACTCCACCACCGCCCAGGATAAACTTCACGTCGGTGTTAATTGTAGCGCTGGTGATGGGTGTTATAGTACTGATATTGCCGTTAAAGCCCAAAGTGAAGTTACCATCTGAATATTGAAGCCACAGATAGTCATAACCGCCAGTTAGTGTCTTTGACGCTACATACTCTACTCCGTTTACACGGATATACTGTATGTTTAGTGTGTCTCCCACATTGTGTAAGTACAAATAATGTCCGCTGTCCCACACTTCCAGCAAAGGGCCATCACCCAGCGTTCGGTCTCGATACAGCAGCATACCAATAGACCATTGGTAGTCAGGACTAAACCACACTCGTTGTAACGTAGCTTTAGCCGTCACGTTGTTTTGAAACACGCTATACCAGTCACGATAAGACTGACTACCAGAGACATTAAACCAACCTTCAGACGACTCGTCAAAAAATCGTAAAACACCGGTAGCGGTATCGGCTTCATAGAACGTCCAACGGTAGCCTTCTAGATGTCCAACACCTGGAGGTAAGCCTGTAGAAGCGCGCGGAACTATAGGCGTGTACGCTGGACTAATCTGTTGCGGTGGGTAGCTTCGGATAGCCTGATTGAGGTAAGTGGTGTTGGACAGTACACGCTTGGTGGGGGGCGATATTTGCTTTACTTCTCCAAGCGCAAACTCGTTGACTGTGAAAAACGTCAGTCTAGCCCGATACGTTGGTTGGCCGTCCCACGTTAAGTACGGCTGCATTTCTCTGGTCGGCTCTGAAAAGACGCCTGAATAGGTGGCGGACTCCATGACCAGTTCATGAATCTCGTCGGCCGGTATAATCGCCAAAGCGGCTAGTTCGTTTTCGGGTATAGCGTCCCAGCTAAGTTCTATCTGCAAGCCGTTGACGTTTGGTAATCTGCGCAAGCTGTACCCTCTGGCTACGGTAGTAAGAGACTTAGCCGGGTTTGGTACGCGATAAGAGATTTCGTTTGGTGGGGTTACCACCAAGTCCGCGTCGTTGTCGTAGCCATAAAAGCTGATTCTCATGCCCACCCCCTAAAGCAGAATCTCAACTCTGAACACCAGTTTGTCGGTGTAAGGAAAGTAGGCGAAGCCGTCAGAGGCGAAGCCACGTAGGTTGCTCCAGTAGACCGGATACGCCGCGCTTTGGTGGAAGATGTGCCCATAGCGCAGGACTTCATTAGCGTCTGTCCAGCCGTCACCGTCAGAGTCGGTACGGTGGTTAGACCAAGATGGTACACTACCAACCGGATACCAGCGCAATGGGCGTGTCTGTGGCACACGAGTGTACCAGTAGCCTTCCAGGAACCCTGGTTTGCCAAAATAACCGGCACGCTCAATGTTGTCGGTTACCAAAGTGCGTATTAGCCTATCAAGGCGATAGCCTTTGAGTTCTTTTGTTACCTCATATATGGCAATAGCGTTGGTGCTGGCTACTAGCATACGCCTATTGTCTGCCGGTATTGCCCACAGCATATCGCTTGGTGCCGGATAAACAGTGTTGTTCTTTTCTGTCGAAGACAGTAGTAAGGGAGTTCCAGCCAGATTAATCCTGGCGTTAAGCTGGTGTGGTGTCAAACTCGACTCATTGATGTCCAACGCGTATACATTCCCAGAGGTTTCCAGCAAAAGCTTTTTGCCGTAAAAACGTCCTTTAGTCGCTTGTACAGGAGGTCGAAGCACCCGACTAGTAAACTTGTTTTCACGCAGAAAGAAGACTATCGGATTGGCATTATCATCGGCTACAGCGATAGCGTACCATCTGGTGTTATCGCTTTCGGTGTACCAGTACATAGCATCTATGCCGTAAGCTAAACTAGCAGGAGTAAAGTCCCAGGTTCCAGTTTCCAAGTCCTGCATGTACACACCCTCGCTATGCACTACAAACATCTTTGGGTAGACAACGAACACTTCCAGAATGCGGGCATGCACAGAACCTTGCATGCGGCGTATAGACAGTATCGGCCAAATACGAGTACCAGGCACTGAAGGCAAGCCGATGTAAGGACGGTACACGCTGGTAGTAACGCTGACCGAATAAAGTTCGCCAAAGCGTGTGTTGTCCGGTCGTTCAGAAAACTCAAACTCATCGGCTTGGTACCGCCTTCCTCTAAAAGCTAACCAACGCTTAGTTTTCGGTTTCAGAAATAGAGACCTAAGAGTTGGAATATCCGCTGCGGGTACATCATCCAGCGTAAAGCTTAGTACACCCGAAGCTTGGAGTTCTGGCCACGCTACTCGTACAGGACCGTAGCCTACGTCATCTACCACCACGTCTTCGTTAGGCGTAAAAGACCATTGGGTTATTGGATAAAGCAGCTTAGTGTCGTCTACCCAAAGCTCAAACGGCGCGTCAAGGTTTGGTTCCACTTCAGCTTGAGAACTTACCAGACCAAGAGAACCAGCTTCTAATGTCTTGGCGAATACTCTCTCGGTGGGTGTACCTGTAGCGCGGCTTAGGTTACTAGGGTAAGTCAACAAGTCTTCCCTGACGTTGTTAGCGTCTGTTGTCGTAACTGATTGCTTTAGCGCGGGAGAAAGCTCAAAGAAACCACACCCCCCCGTCCACTCGCTTCCGTTTGGCTGCCCACGGCCTAGGTATAGCGTTGGGCCATAAGTCCTAGCGTTAGTGAAAGTGGCTACTAGCGTACCGTTAAGATATACTTTGCCATTGTCCAGCAGCTCTACTCTGTGGACCTTGCTAGCTTCCACATCATTAGCTAGCAGCTTGGTCTCCGTTTGCCCACTACTGACGGTGACAGCGTACAAACCACCGCCGGCCTTCCAGTACACACCTGTAAAGTTAGATACGTCTCTATAACTGCTCCATAAGTACTGGTCACGGCTTGGGTCTAATGGACGGGTCAGGCTGGCAGCTAGCATTACTCCTCCCGCTTATTGTCAAGCGACTCCAGCTGGTCGTTAAACGACTTCAATAGCTTGCCAAATGCCTTAGCCGCTATTGGCTTACGACCGGTAGCTTCTTGTATGTTCTCCCACATAGACAGCACTTCCGTTACAATAACGCTGACTAACGTAAACTTGACGGCGAGTAGTGTTGCGTTAGGGTCAATTCCTAGCTCTTTAAGTGCGTGGTAAAGAATTCCAGCCCCGGCTACCGCCAGACCATAGCTAAACAGCTTAGCCATGGTCTTTACGCGCATGACACGACTAGACAGCTCCTTTTTGGCTATCGCTTTGACAACACCCGTTACGGTGTCTAGGACAATAGCCAACACTGCGAGGTGGTACAAGGTAGCCGGTCCAACAAACAGGTAAGCTAGTACAAGCCCTATAATCTTGTGTACTGAAGGAATCAGCACGTCAATAATGTAGTCCAAGGCATACCTCACAAAGTCAGACATCGTGAACCTCCAGCCGAAAACCAGCGTTATCTAACACGCCAACAGTGCGCGGCCAATCGTCACACCACGCTCCAAGTACCTGCACCGTGTAGACACGACCGTCCAGCGTAACCCCACCGCTCATCGGACGATGCAGATGCCCGAGCACAAAGCCGCGCGCGTCTTCAGCCTCTTGGTGAAAGGCGAGTACGCGCTCGGCAATGGTCTTGACGTCCTTAGGAATCAGTGGGCCTGGTGTAAGCTCACGATATGTGGGCACGTCTTGTGCCGGACCCACGGCGGCGTACAGTAACGGGAATAGCCAGGCAGCCAACGTCCATGTGAACTTTCCGGCCAGTAGCGCTTGAAGTTCTTGATTAGGCATAACCGACAGCACACGGTATACGTTCTCGTATTCGCCACCAGTCCAGCGTTTAACGCGGCTTAGTGGCAGCTTGCCTTGCTTAAGCAAGGCGAACAGGTATGGGAAGTCAAGTATGTCTCCGTGCAAGGCATACCAACGCTCACCGGCCGCTTCTAGTGTCAGACCTCTGGGGTAAAACCTCACCCACTCCGGAGGACGGTAGCCGTAGTCGTGGTTACCCACGACGTAGATGTCTCCAGGGCGAAACACCAACTCTGCGTACCGTCCAGCTCCGGGGTCTACCCACAGGTCAAACACATCTCCTAGCCACACAATGGTATAGCCCTTAGAACGGTAGGACTCGGCTATATCTAGCACCCTCCAGTCGGCTGACGACAGCCCAAAGTGTGTGTCTGATATGATGGCGTACATTGGCAGTCAAAAGAAAGGCGGGGACTACCCCCGCCTTTCTGCGCTCACTGGCTAAGCTGTCTCTCCTAGTGGCGTTAGAGTAAGCGTCAGAGACTTATTACCCTGCAACACGGCTATGTCTTCAGTAGCGGGCTGGTACCCCTCCGCTTCAGCCGTTACTCTCACACCGACCAATACCGGCAAGTCAAACACCACCTCAGCCCCCTGTTGGATGCCGTACTTCACATCACCCTTGGCTACACTGACGGTAGCGCTTACTGGCTTACCGGCTTGGTCTACCACACGCACAGAAAGCGCCGCTTTCAGCGGAATTTGTCCGCTCAGTACGCCATAAACGGCCTTATCCAAAGCGGGACCAATAGCGTTAGTCTGTAGACCAAGATGAGTTGGCGTTAAGCTCATGATGGCCAACACCGCGTCGCCTTCAACGGTCGTCGTGCCATAATCCACTGTCCTCCAGCTACCGTCTTGAGCGTAAAAGCCGTCAACGTACGAGATGACTATCTGGACGGCGTTCCGATGCAAGTCCTTAATGACTCGCAACTCGCTGTACCTACGCTCCAAAGTGGTCTGTATCTGTCCGACTGTCAGTCCCATGGTGTATCACCTGCCTATTCGCTTACCTGAACTGTATTAAATAGTGGCCAGTATCCAAGCGTGTAGCAAGTTGGGCGCATCGTCGTATGTAAATTTTGGACGGTACACCTGAATACCCCAACGGTCGTTTGAGACATCGTAAAACGGGCCAAAGTAGTTATATTGGTTATCGGAGTAAATGTTATCAATTGCCTGATGCACGGTCAGCTGTACAGACCTAATCCACGGGAACATAGCGCTATTTAAGGCGAGGGCATTTTTCAGGGTAGTTAAAGGCATGGTAAGGGTAATTTGCCCTTCTCCGGAAAAACCTGAGTTTGGGTTCACATAACTTGGAACTATGATAATCAATGCAAATGGTCCCATCATAAATGCGTAAGCATCAAAGCTAAAAGAACCATTAATCGTAACACCGGTACCAGCTGAATAGGTAACAGGAATCCCACTCCCATCAAAAAAAGAGTTGTAACGAAGAACATTAACCGTTTCGGAAAGCTTAACCAAGCTGCCAGTATGCGCCGGGGCAGAGTAAGAAAAACCACCATCAAATTCAATACTAGCTACACCAACAGAGGACAACTCCAAGTTTACCAAAGCCCAGGTTTTGGTTACCAGGTAGAGATAAATAAACGAGTCTCCGCTTGGGGCATATACCCAGATATCAGCTCGCCCAAGCTTACCGATGACTTCACCGTCCACGCGGAATCCACTGCGGGCGGAGAATTGCACGTCTACGTTAGCCCTCCCCTCATCTGGCGTGTGTCCGCCCATAATACCTTGCACTTTCAAAATTCCACTGCCCGTGCTTACTTTGCCTAAGTAATAGTAGCGCGTATTAGTATCACCACCGTGGTCAACGTAGACATTGATAATGCGCTTATCGCCAAAGCGTACCTGACCTCCAACCAAAAGATTGCTACCTACCGAAAGGTTGTTACTAAACGACCCGCTACTACCGGAAAAGCTGCCGTTTACCAACAGGTTGCCGCTAAAGAACCCACCACCATCTCCGGGGTCGTTAGCGTCGTTAACCGCCCACGACGCCGAAGCTCGCACTTTTTTCACGTATATCTCTTGAGCGGCGCCACCATTGACAAACTTGATTGGCCCGCTTCCGTTGATGTGCCCAGCGAAGCCAGGGCTAATACCTGGCGTGATTGTGCCGGTGGTAATCAACTGCCCATCCGGCTTTACACGTAGCTGGAGAGTGCCGAAGCTATTAAACCGCGGACCTCTGTTGCTGACGATTCCAAAGTCGGCGTCATTGCTTCCGGCCATTCCCACAGACCAGCCAGTGGAAGCCCAGCCGGCGGTGAAAGTGATGTTCGGCGGGTCAAAAGTTCCATTGTCTGCTATCCTGAACTCAGCCAGATTACCGTAGGAGTGGTTACCATAGCTGTTTTCCACTAACAGAGTGGGACCGTCCAAAGACCCATTACCACCGTTGCCGTTATTAGTTTTACGGATAGCGGTAGCGGTGCGGTTACCCGCTTCTTCCACAACCAGTCTGTACTCTGGATTCGGCTTATTGACACCTAAAGCGTTAAAAGTCCAAGTCCCGGTAATGTTGGCGTTTTCGTTTTTTCTAGTAAAGTCGGCAGCATCGTAACCGTCAAGCAAGTCAGCGTTCAGGTTGTTTACTTTTACTGCGCTGCTAACGTTGAATGGAGCGACGCCAGTTTTTGAGAACGTCCATGTACCACTAATAATGGCATCTTCGGCCTTGCGTGGGAAGTCAGAGCTGTCGTAGCCATCAAGCAGGTCGGCGTTTAGGTTATCAACCTTCGTCGTACTATACACCTGTAAAGGTGAAACTCCCGCTGGGGCTGTAGAAATAAATCTAGACGCTTTGACGTTACCATCAGTTTCCAGTCTTTCCGTAGGAGCGCTGACTCCTATACCAACCTTTCCGCCTCGGTTTATTACCATTGCCTGGTAAGGCCCAGCCGAACCTTTGACATAGAAACGTAACTCTGAACCAGCTATAGCACCTGTACCAGACTGAGCAGCTACAATGCCAGCTACTTGCCGGTGCCCGTCAGCTTGCCCCCCTTCTCTAGTCCAAACTATAGAGCCAAGAATGTTACCGTCAGAGTCCTTGGTGTTGTTGAAGCTTATAACGCCACTACCAGAAGCGTTGTCCCCGACAATAAGCCATTTAGCGTTTGCGTTCGCTCCTGGTATCTGGTAAGACACAGTTGTGTTGTAAATGTAGTTCGTGCTACCAACGCCAAGTCCAGGTCCCTCCACACGTGTGCCGCCGGTAAAGTCGCCTTCGAAGTTGATGACAAGGGTAGAGTTGATAAATTTAACCAAGGCACGAGATTGACCGCTATTGCCTCTTGAGCTTTGGTCAGAAGTACCTAATTTTAAGTCAAACCCACCTACGTTAAGAATGCCGTTTGTGGTAACAGAACCGTCATTCCAAACTGTGAAAAGCGTGGTAGACCCGTTTGGCCCTTTAGTTATTCTAAAAATGTCCCAACCATAGTTGTCTTCATCGATGCGAATCTCTACTCCCCAGTTGCGACCGTTAAGAAGCAGGGTGTCATTCGGTCCAGAGAGGCTTTTGACTATAAAGTCTGTAGTAGAGGCATCGAGCGTCAGGTTGAGTCCTCGATTAACGTGTAGCTTCGCCATACATCACCCCCTAGTACCTGTCTAGTACCTATCGTATGTCTCAAACCACGCCTGATAGATGGTCCATTGAATATCAGCGCCGTAGTTTAGGTAGTTATTTGGTGCCGTGTCTCCAGAAACATTAGCTGTCGGCCAACTTGGGCTGTTACCGTCCCACCAAATGCCTAAAGCTATCTGAAAGTAGCCATCTAAGAATGCGGCAGGGAGTTCTAGTACGTAAGTACGTATGTTAGTCCCACCGCCCCACGTGGGAGTTAAAGCCCCATCCCACGTGCTACTACCTTTAATCAAACGCACCCACGGTCTCCCGGTAGTACGTCCATTGTTCCAGTACTGGTTTGCTGGGTCGTAAACGTCACGGGCGTTATCCACGCCAGTTATGTAAATACGCAAGACACGTGTTGCGCCGCTTCTAGGACCTATAGAACCGTTCATGGCTTGTCCAAAGGCTCCGTAATAGATATGGCGCGGAATTATGAACCACCCATCCGACTTGAACAACTCCAGGGCAAAAGGATACTCACCATCTCCCCACACCGCCACCCTGTCTACGAGGATGTCTCTGCCTCTATTGCCAAGCGCTGGTAGTGGTGCGTATGGAATACCGGATGGGGTAGCTATCGTGTTACCAGCTACAACTAAGTCTTGGGTAGCCGTTACACGCCTAGCCTTGATGTCAATGTAATCAGTGTCGTTGCCGTTTACAAAGGATATAAGACCGTTGGTGGCCTTGATAGACTCCCAGTGGCGTGTGGTTTGGTGAAACCTCAGGTAGATTGGCAATTCACCACTACCAGCGTCTTTGAAAATTTCAAAATCCGCTTGCCCAGCTGTCGTTCCGCGATACACCGTCACTGGATTGGTGGATGTGTGTGCCAGACGAAGCGTACCACCTACTTTCTCCAGGTATCCAGGAGTGCTATCCGACGAGCCTTCTTTTATCGCGACGGCACCAGCTCCACCTTCAACTATCAAGTCTCCTTTGACAGTGGCGTTGCTGTTCACAGTGAGAGCGCTAACCGTAGCCGTGGCAGTACCGGCGGATATAGTGTTATTAACCGTTAGATGGTTGACAAGAAGTGTGTCGGCGGTCTGCGCACCTTGAATCAGGTTGTTTATTTGTGTCTGAAGGCTATCGAGGTAAGCCTTGACAGTGGTACTATAACTGGTGCCGTTGTACGGCTGCGAGAGTACATTTTCGGCTTTAACTTTAGGCGCGTCGGTCCCATTGTGCTCATGAACATCGTAAGCGGACTTGAAGACCGAAATGTCCACACCGTCTACCGTTTTTCCAGCTGCCATGATAATATTTCCGTTTACAGTTAGCGTGGTACCGTTAAAAGTTGTATCAGCGTCAGAGCGGAGGAACTGGCTAGAGTGTAAACCATCCACCATGTCAGCGCTAAGATTAATGACGGTAGTGGTGCTATTTACCACCATTGGGGAGGTACCTGAGCTGGCGGTTGATATAAACTGGGTTCCTTTAATGTTTCCAGCGACGTCAAGTTTCTGCGTTGGGGAGGTAGTACCTATACCCACACTTCCGCCGCTTTGTACCACCATGAGCGTGGTGGAACCGCCAGAACCCCGAGTAACTCTAAAGGCATCATAACTGGTGGCGTCTTCATCAACACGAACTTCAACCCCGTAGTTTCTTCCGCTAACAAGCAACTCTCCGGTGTTTCTGCCAAGGATGGCAGGAACTGTTAAAGCGCCGCTATTGTCAGTCCAGAGAATATTACTAGAAGGACCGTTGCTAAGTTTGAAAATTGGCGTAATTGGACTTCCGCCAAAAGTCGGTTCCGTGGTTGTGTAGTTTCCGTTATATTCTATTACAGCGCTATAACCAGTGGCGGAAAGTTCTAAGTTGACTAGCGCCCAAGTTTTGGTTACAAGATAGATGTATATATACTGGTCTCCACTTGGGTCGTACACGTAAATATCTGCACGTCCTACATTTCCTATGACTTCGCCGTCTACACGAAAACCGTCGCGGGCAGAAAACTGCAAGTCTACATTAGCCCTCCCTTGGTCCCATGTGTGCCCTCCCATGATGCCTTGCACTTTTAAGATTCCAGCGCCTTTATTTACTTTTCCCAAGTAGTAATACCGTGTGTTTGTGTCCCCGCCGTGGTCAACAAAAACGTCAATGGTTCGCTTGCCACTAAGTTTGATGCTGGAGCTTGCAAGAGTAAATAATATGTCTCCGGACCCAACATCAAACACAATCGGATAGCTAGGGTCGGTGCTGGCATCCTCCGCTGTACTAGAAGCGAAGTAAATGCGGTTGGTAGTCCTGGCAACACCCAAACCAACTGACAATCCGCCCCCAGTACGCCAGACCAAAGCCTGACCTTTATCCAAGTCTATTGCCTTATGCCACCCGTGGGTTGTCCACAGACCAGCACCATCAGCTACTCTTAACCCGGCCCGCGTTGTTGGAGTAGAAGAGAAGGTTGGCGCACCAGAAAACGTCCATGTACCTCTAATAGTGGCGTTTTCATCTTTACGTGGGAAGTCAGCGCTATCATACCCGTCAAGCAAGTCAGCGTTCAAGTTAACTACCTTTGTCGAGCTGCTGACCTGGAATGGGGCGGTACCTGTAGTGGCGGTTGATATAAACTGCGCACCACGGATATTTCCGGCTACATCCAGCTTTTGCGTTGGCGCGGCAGTACCAACACCAACGTTACCACTGCTGTGCACCACCATGAGTGTGGTAGAGCCGTTAGGACCGCGGGTAACTTTGAAACTATCTGTAATGGTCGCGTCTTCGTCAATACGGAGTTCTACTCCGTAGTTACGCGCATTAACTAGTATTTCTCCGTTGTTATGACCTTGGATAACTCGTGTCTGTATGGCACCGGTAGTGGTGATATTTCCCCGAACATTTACGTTGCCATACACAGAGCCTCCGGCTCTGGGCAAATAGAAGCCCTCAAGCGCTGGTGTACCCTCGTGCAGCAAAGCTACACGCCTAATCTTGAAGTTAGTAGACGTAGAGTTGGTACCTTCCAGCGTTATCCGCACCGCTTTGGCGCTGCCAGTAAGGATAGCTGGTCCAAGGAGCAGATACTTGTTTCCCAGGTCTCGCGTGTAGTAACCAATCGTGGTGAAGGTGCTACCGTCCTGGCTAGCCTCCAGCCGTACACCGGATATGCCTTGCGGTACGGTGTCAAACGACAGGTAAAGCCGTACTTTAGCCGATAGGCTGGTGTCAATCAGCGTACCACTGGAAGACACCAGAAATACCACCGGGTATACAGAGTTACCGCTAAGCGCAAGAACACTGTTATCGGGTTTAAACGGATTCTTTTGCGTGCCGTTTGTAATGCTATTTCCAGCTGCGGTAACGGTCAGCGTCGTGTTATCCGCGTCTCCAGCGTAAACAAGCGCGTCAGCGAAATCCAGCAAGATGTGAGGAGACGGCCTGTGGTCGGCGTTCAGTACCAGACCATATTCCGGGTTAAGAATCAGCTGTCGCCCCACTACCACATCCCTACCAGCTATAACATCCTGGACAGTGGAGATGCTGGTAAAGGCCAGCCTACCGTTCAAGATAGACTGGACTAAGTCTTCCATGAGCTTGAAGTTGTAGTTGAGGGTGTTAGTGGGGTCTGGCTGAAGTGTGCCAGTGTACGCGCTTCCGGGGCGAACGTCTTCAGCGCTGATTATGCTTTCGTCGTGATAAAACAGGTTAAAGCCGTAAATAGGCGTCTTCCTAGGCATGGTACCTCCTGACAAATACCAGTGCTAAGGCGCTCCGCGCCCGACTATCGGGAGAAGAAAAACCGGATGGCTTTATGCCATCCGGTTTACACTCCCGAGTGTATCAACTCCCTGACCAGCCGGTCGGTAGTCTCCTTAGCAACCTTGTTCTTGTCTAGCTCGGCCTGCACCTGCACATTGACATTGACAGGCTGCTGGAGACGCACCGGCGAGGTGGTGTAGTCAAACCGGCCCTTAGTACCGTAAGCGAAGGTGTAGTACTTGGAGTTAAACGCGCGGTCGGCGATGTCAGATATCCAGTCCGCAACAACGCTTACCGCAAGCCCGGCCAACAGTCCGGCGATGGGAGAAGCTACTCCAAGCGAAGCGATGGCTCCGCTTAAAGCGCGTGTAGCTACAGCACCGCCTACACTCATTATACCAGAAACAGCGCCATAACCAGTCGGTGTACTAGCCGCTACCGCGGCTTGTCCTTGGGGTTGGACGCCGACCGATTGCACGGACAAGCCCTGTGGGGTGACAGCGCCAGTATTCCCGCCTCCAAACGCCGCTCCTATGACCGTGTCAACAAGCCACGTGGCGGCTCTAAAAGCGGCTTGCTGCGTGATAGCCTGAGCCAAGGCTTCAAGGAACTGCGCGATAGCGTCTAGCAGGTAAGAGAACAGACTCTTAGCGTTGTTTTCCGTTTCCTTGATACGCTCGCTTAGCTCTTCATGCGCGCGCTTGGCCTCGGCTACCTTTTCAGCGTACCGTCGGGCTTCATCGGACAGTACACCGTAAGTCTTGACCGCTTCGTCATACTTTTTCTGCCAGTAGTCAACGTCAGAAGCGGCGAGGCGAAGTTCAAAGCGCAGTTCTTGCAGCTGTCTCTGCTGCTCACGCCAAGACCTGAGCATTTGGACAGGGATAGTAAAAATAGAGGTGAACAAGTTAGCCAGAGCATCCCGCAGGCTATTTACCAACCCGTCAATCATTTGTTCAAGCTCTTGTTGCGCCTCTTCTTGCAAGTCGTTAATAGCCCGTTTGATAGAAGCGCGGAGCGCTTCTAAACGTTCTTTAGAGGTAGCGCTATTCAAAAAGAGTTTTACTTCTTCGTCCGATATATCTGGCGCTACTAGCTTTACCAAGGACGCGTCATCAAGCAGGGCCGCAGCCGATAGACGACCAATCAACCTAGACCGCCTGGCAGCGTCGCTAAGCCCAGGAACACGCTCTAGCTTTGTAAACAACTGGACCAGCCCATCAGTAAGCTGAGTAAATTCGGTCAGTGACTTAGCACCAATCAGGATTTCTCTTCCGCGCAACCTGCGGCTATATTCGTCAGAGGTTAGGTCGCCCCGCAGGTACATGTGCAGAGATGCAGCTTTGCGCGTGACAAGGTCATTTTGAAGTTTACGCTCAGCGTCAAGAAGCTGCGTTTGCAAAGCGGTTATTTGCTGTTCGCTAAGTCCCAAAGTCTTGGCCAGGTTTAAGAGCATGCCGCGGACAAACTGCAGCGTGTCTATAAGCTTTTCAATCCATTCAGTTACAGCAAGTTCGGACAGCTTTCCCTGTTCGACCAGTTCTTGCAGAATGCTTGGCATGTTTTCAACGCTACTAATATTTTCAGTAGCAAACTGCACAAACTCGTCTTTAACCTTGTCGTCCAATTTTATTCCAAACTTAGCTGCAAGAGCAGCCAAGTTGACCAGAGTAGACAGCGACTTGCCAGCTGCGTCTATCTTGCTAGAGTATTCTTGCAAAGCGGAAAAGTCGCCTTGCTTCATCTTCAGCGTAACGTCATTAAAAGAGACTTCGTTAAAAGCTTTAATAGCTGCTTCGTAGGCGGCGTCAACGTCTTTAGTCGCTTTAGAAATGAGGGCTCTAGCTATAGCTTCTGCTTGAGTTTCATTAATTTCGAACCCTGCAGCTGCAAACTTATCTATGACCGCTTTTCTCACACGAGCAAGCGTGTCAGGGCTGTTCACGTCGCCAAAACCTTCAATAGACGTTAGGAATTTAGTGGGGTCACCGAATATGTCTCCTAGCGCTTTAGCGGCCTCGGGAATACCATCCGATAGTAAAGACGTTAGCCCTTCCACCAAGTTCTTTGCTATTTCAGCAGCTTCAGCTTTAGCTTCTGGTGTGTTAAGTGGAAGGTTAAAGATACCGTTTATGGCGTTCTTGTACAGCTCTAGTATTTCATTAATACCTCTACCGGCCAATAGCAGTTTTTTAGCAAGCCCATTGGTGTAATCCACGCTTTCCCTAGCGTCCTTTAAAAGTTCAGCGTCCATTTGCTGGAGAAGCTGGTACTCTCGGTCACTCACATATTTTTCGGTGTCTTTTATGCGCTTTTCAAGGTCAGCCAAATTCTGCTCATACGCGCTAAGAGCGGTGTCTTTATACAATCCACTGCTCTTTAGCGCTTCAAAGTCCTTTTTACGCTGTTCTAACGCTTCTTTGGCACGCTGAATACTCTCTTCGGCGGCCGGTATGTCGCTTAAAGACTCGACCTTGACGTCTAATAGCTTGCCAACAGACGCTACCTTGTCGCCAAATTCTTTCAGGGTCTTCTCTGCTCGTAGTTTGGCAAACATCTCTGGGCCAAGGGCAGATTCTATGTAGCTCAAAACAGAATCGCCATCTTTTTCTGCCAGTTGTACCAAAGCGTTCACTAGATTTTTGCGTAGCTTACTAAGCCCGGCCTTTACCTTAGGGTCTTTAGTAACGCTCAATTCCTGGTCTATTTTGTCTAGCAGATTCAAAGCATCGGTAATTTTCTTCAAGTCTTCGTCAGTTGGCTTAAGCACTTCAGACAGCTGTGGTAGCTGGTTAATTGCTTTATCCACAAACATGGAGAAGTACTCAACGATAATCTGGTTTGTTTCGCTTAGCGACTGTTCTATGTCCTTAACGTCAAACTCGGGGTACTTTGCCTTAAACTCGTTCAGTTTGCTTTGCAGGGTTCCGGCTTCCCTAACAAAGTCGTCTACTTGACCACGATAAGCTTCAAGGTCATCAGCAACAGATAGCGTCTCAATTAGCTTGCTCTTAGACTCTTCCAAACGCTGCACCTTTTCACGAATCTGAGCAGCTTCGCGCAAACCTTCGTAATGCTGGGCAGCGTTCTGTTTTGCTGCTTCAAAGCCAAGGAAAAGGGCGTTTAACTCGTCCTTTACTTTGCCAATAAACTCACTTATCACGTCTACACCAGACACAAGCTTACTTAAGAGTTCCTCTGCAAAAGCAGCCGAGATGCTTCCCTTCAAAGCATTGTACATCTTTTTCACTTCATCACTAGCGGTATCTGGCAAAGTTTTACCGCTAGCTATAGCTTCCAGTACCGTCTTAAGGTTGTTGATTTGGTTACCATTCAACAGTTTTTCTATCTCATCCAAAGCTTTCTTAAACGGCTCTACAGACTTGCGTTGTTCATCGATAGACTTCTTTAGTTCCTCATACCTTTGGTCCTCTTCTTCTACAAGAGACACACGAGTTCCACGCTGCAAGTAAGCTTTTACCATGCTATCTAGTTTTTCTTTTTGGTCGTTAATCTTGTTCTTAAAATCTTCAAGCGTGCTAGTTATAGCGGAGAGTAGCCCGGATATGGCGTCTTTAAGGCTGCCGGTGTAGTCGGTGAGTGTATCCATAAGCTGAGAGGTGGCGGTTGCCAAATCCTGACTACGCTTCTCAGCGTCAGCGCGCAAAGCTGCTAGTTTACGTTCAATTTCAATCTTCCTAGCGATTAGTTCTTGTCGCCGCTTGGACGACAAAGCGGTTTTGGTCTTGGCATCAATGTTACTGCTCAACTGTCTATCTATGCTCTCTAACTCTACCATCAGGTTTTTGATTTCGGTAAGGTTATTAATGTGTGCCTCAAGCATGGCCATGTACGCTTTGTCCCCGTCAGACAGTTTAGAAAGGCTCTTGTAATGTTTTAGCTCGTCTTTGGTAATAGTTATAGCCTTGTCTAAACCTTTTACCTGAGTTAGCCTGACGTCTTGGAGAAGCGTTTGGTATTTACTGCTCAAGTTTTTGAAGTCGGCGGTCATAACACCAACCTTGGCTAGTGTCTCCACGCCTTTGGCAAAGCCCTCTATCACCCTGCCCAAGTCGGCAAATGGACCATAGTCTTTTTGCTTAACCCGCTCGGCTATGTTCTTAAGCTCTCTGATTGTAGAATCTGTCAGGCTATTGATGGCCGACAGCATGCCGCCGTCTTTAAACAGCGCGGCCTCTAGTTGGTCGGCAATCTGCAAAGCTAGCCCAGGCACCTTATTGAGACTCTTGGAGTACTCACCCAAGTATTTCTGAACCACAAGTTTCAAGTTTTGGAACCGCTTTTCAGGGTCGGAGACCCTTTTAGCTGCGGCAAACTCGTTGAGCATGGTCTGCACTTTGCGGTCATACTCTTGCGCTACCGCGAGATTCTTGGCCAAGTAAGCGTTAACCTGCTTGGCTACAATTGCAGCTTTTTCAGGGGCGTCATTAGCGGTAGTGTTCAGAATGCTCTCAGCGGTAGCCAGCAGCTTGGCAGCGAGGCTGGGTGTGCTGGTAGGACCATAGAAAGCTTCCTTCATGACGTTGTTTAGCTGCTGAGCAGACTGAGCGCCGGCGTCAGCGAGAGAGCGCTCAAAATCCCGCACCTGTCTGTCTATCTGCTCAACACGCGCTTTGGCTTCGCGCGTCTTCACGTATAGCAGGCCATTAAGCCTGGTAGCGAGTTGGGGGTCAAGCTTAGCCTTCTTAAAAAACGAGGTGAGTTCGCTTTTTGTGGCTTGAAGCTGAGATATGTACCAAGAGTAAGCCGCCCGTTTAGCGGAGTTTCTAGCGGTCTCAGTCGAGAAAGATTCCGCTTCCAGCAACCGGTCGTTAAGCTCCCGTTCCAAGTTTTCCAGCACTTGAGTAAGCCACGATTGCGCAGAATCCACGGCAAACAGACCCTTTCCACGCTCGTCACCAACAGTGTTCTGGATAAGCTTCAAAGCAATTTTCTTTTGAAACTCAGCCTTTTCGCGGTCAGTCATCTTGGCCATCTCAGTGGCGTGTTCGGTCAGTTTAGCCCGGTACTGCGCATCCAGAGAAGCGCGCGTTTCCGTCTGTTGCATCACACCGGAAGCCCTTTGAACAGCCGCAACGTAAGCATCTCCGACAGCGTTAACGATGTTAGCTACGGCAGTCAAGTTCAGCAGCTGCTGATTAATAAGTTCTCTACGTTTCTGGTCAGCCGTGGCATAGTCTTTAGAGAGTTTTATCATTTCCTCCTTAAGCTGTTCGCGGTACCGCTCCAGCGAGGCCTTATCCTGAATGTTAAGGGCGCGCATTAAGTTAGCAGCTTGCTCGTAAACTAGTCTATCCGCTCCTTGAAGCTTTCCAAGCATATAGGCTACCAGCTTGTCGGTGGCGTCCTTACTACGCAGCTTTTCAAGGTCAATGGCATAAGTCGGAGTGCTGGTGGTGTTGTCTGGAGAGTAAAGGTTGACTACACCGCCCTTATACTCTGCCCGATTAATGGACGGTATCAGCTGTCGCGAAGACTCTAATGCCTTGTTAATCTCCTCTTCGCGACGTCTAGCGTTCTTTGTGGCTAGGTACACTCCGGTACCGACCAACGCCGTGGCGCCTAAAGCCATCCAGCCAATACCAGGGATAGCCCCGAGTAATGCCGCCCCACCTGCCAAGGCGGCACCAATACCACCACGAACGGCGGCCAAAGCCCCACCAGCTAGCGCTGCCAGCCCACCGGAGCGCAGCAAACTCATAGCGCCGGTACCGGCAGCCGCTATCACAGCGCCTAGCGAGGTGAAGAACTTGACCAGGTTGACACGCAGGGCCACCAAGAGATTGGTAGCCGTAGCTATGCCGGTAGTCAGGTTAGCGCTACGCAGTATAGCCGTGGTAGCCGTCACAGACTCCATGACCCTTGAGGCGAACAAAGCCAACAGGCGGAACATGGAGACTACCAGGACCGTTATGCCAGTACCGGTCAAGACAGCGAGGGCAGCCTGCAGCATTGGCCCAATCACTTTCAGATTCAGGACGGCGTTAATAAAGTCTTGCAGACCTTTGACCAAAGCCAGAAAGCCGGTCAGCATAGCCTGCAGAGTCGCCATGAAGGTAGACGCCTCGCCAATGCCGAACCCGGCCATGATGTCGTGACCAAGCGAAGATATGGTAAGACCTAGTTGCTTTTGCAGCTGCTGAAGGTTTTCCTGGTATTCGCCTCCATGGGTAAGTATTTGACCAAAATCAACAGTTTCTTCGGCCATCTGGTGAAGCTTCTTGGCCATGTCCTCAGCAACGGTACCGCCGTATTCCACGGCTTTAGCGATTTCGTAGAAACTGTCTTTTACCGGTTTACCAGTGTCAAGATAAAAACGTACAGCTTTAGCCAGCTCGTCAAACGAGAAAGCGGCGCTACTGGCCATCTTTATCAACTCGTTAAAAATGTTCAAAGCTTTGTCAGCTTGTGGTCCGCCGTACTCTAGCACTCTAGAAATGGTGTCCGGACCGAGGAAGTACTGCCTGTGTTGCAATAAAGTTTCAGCGATGTCACTACGCAAGGCATCAAACGGTATGCCAAACACTTCGTTTAGCCTGCCGACTACACCGAGCAGGCGTTCCATTCCGTCTGTGCTCATGCCGTTGCGGGCAACAGTACCAAACAGTCTAGCTACTTCCTCTACAGCCACGCCGCTAGCTTTGGCCAGCTCCAGTAGACGGTCGCGGAGCGCGCTCACGCTATCGGCCATGCTTTGCTCACCACGCATTTCCAGTATCTTCTTGTAGGCGAGCAGCTGCTTATTGAGTTCCTGCATTTGCTGAACGTATTGAGATACAGCGTAAACAGTGCCAAAGAAAGCTCCGATACCGATACCGGACGCAAAGTTGGCCAGCGAGTTTAGTAGCAGGCCGTGCATAGCGTCCACCGAGGTCCCTAGGCGGGACACAAACTCGGTGCGGAACTTGAGCGCGGTTGGGTCTCCCGCCGCCGATAGCTGCCGGTAACGGTTGTACAGGCCAGGCAGGAAAGCTCTCAAGTAGTCTTCGTGCCTGGTGTCCAAAGCGCGTTGACGACCAAACCTGTATGCTCCGGTCAAGGGGTTACTTTCGGCCATCTCGTTTAGGAGATTGCTATGAGCGTACATGCTCAAGGCCTCCATAATGGAGACCGACTCACCAAACTGCTTTTCTAGCATTTCAGCCACTGAGTTAAGGGCCAACCCAATGCCACGAACGTCATCCAGCGCTATATTAAACTTCTTCTTAGCGGCTTCAGCGTCCTTTAAGAACATGTTAGCCGTGTTTTGTAGACTTTGCGGACTGGCGTACAGAAGCCGACTGGACAAAAGACTGTACGCTCCGGCTAGCTGGTCCATAAACGCTTCCTGACCTTTGGAAGCGATAAGGTCACGACCATACTCGGTACTCATCAAGCTTTGCATCATGGTCTGCTCTATGTGGCCTACCAGCCTGGCTACAGTCTGCTGTAAACCTTTAGCAGTCTGACCAGCTGCCATGTTGTTAAACTGATTGTTTTGTATTAGCGCGTTAAAGAAAGCGTCAAGCAAAGCTTGCCTGGAACCCCCCAGATAGCTATAGGCGCGCAATAGGGCATCAGGGTCTACTCCTGGAGCAAACTTAGGCAACACGGAGCTGACCAGGTATTCTTTAGCCAGCTTCTGCAGTTCAGCGGCCGTGTTAGCGACTAGGTCTTTAGTTTGCGCACTCAACTCTCTAAGCACGTTCTTAATATCCTTAAGCTGACGTGGGTCAGGCAAACCGCCAGAGGTCTTCAGTTCCTTGTAAACGCCTTCTAAAGCCTCCTTAGCCTCATCGAGTTTACCCTGGCTAGCGTCTCGCTTAATTCTCTGCAGTCGCAAATACAGCTGCTTCCTAAGTTCCTGCGCCTCTTTCTTAGTGCGGTCAGTAAAAAACCGGTTCAAATCAGCTTCTATTGCCTCTGCCACGTCAATGACTTTCTTGGAGTCAATAATGATAATGGCTTTACCATCGCGTACGGCAGTTATTCTAAAGGTTGGCAGAGTAACACCTTTGAGTTTTTCATCCCACGCAGCAATTCCTTCAGTAAAGGTTTGCAGACTTTTCATGGCAGAGTCAAGACGCCTACCGGCTTCTTCTAACTCACCACGACGCACATTGCGCAAGTAGCGGTCAATGTCGGCTACAAAGACACGGAAAGCCTCTCCAAGTCTCTTAGCTTCCTTTTGGTCAATACCGACTTTAGAAGCGAACTCCTCTAACTGCTTAGATACCAGACCAGCACCTTGCTTGGTCAACTGTAGGTCAAGAGTAGCGTTACCGCTTAGTTTCTGCAGAAGCTGCTCAATGGGCCTGAGAACTCTAGCGAGTTCGGTTTGCACACCTTTCATGCTGGTGGTCAGCTCCACATCCACACGCACATCCGCCATGGCTTACCTCCCGCTCAACGGCATAGCCTGCATTCCAAGAGAAGCCGTCATAGCCTCCATGCGCGCCTTCTCAAGCTCTAGCTTCTTCTCAAGCAACGTCAACACCGCGCGTACCGTCATCCCCCGCACTGACTCTGGAGGCAGACCTGTGAGGACTACTAAGTCAAGGAGGAACTCCCACGAGAAGCCCTTCACCTCTTCAGCTTCTCCAGTGCGGGGGTTTAGAATTTTGGGCGCTTCACCCCCTGTTTAGGCTTTTTGCTTGGGTCTATTAGACTGTCGTTAACATACTTCAAGAACCATTCAATCAGTACCGGATACGCTACCGCGTAAGTGGCAAGGATGTCAGCCCAAGCTTCGCTTCTGTACTCATCTTGCACATATGGGTAGGTAGCGCAGTGTAGCATGGCTAGGATGACGTCAAGTGTCTGAATAGGGTTATCTTGACTGATAGACGAAAAGTCATCAAGTGAACGCTTGTAATCCCGCTCTAGACGAATCCAGTAGTCAATGTTAATGGGCGAGAACTTTAAGGTGGCGAAAGGAAACTCACGTTCTACCGGAATACCGTAAATGTCTCCTAGTCTCACACTACCTCCAAAAAGAAAACGGGAGTACAAGCCGATATTTGGCCTGTACCCCCGTTTAAGTCAAGCTTAAAGCTTGTAGATGTGGTCAATGGAAACGCCGGTACTACCGTCAGCGTAAGCGGTGAAGTTCACAGCCCCGGTGATGATGTCAGGACCGTTGATGTTGTGGTTGGGCCACTCGATAAGCGCGAAAGGAATGTCCACGATGAACTGAGAATTAGTGGTGTGGTTGGTAGTGCCCACGGTGTAGCTAACCGTGTTGGTGGGGTCGGAGAACACCAACCTCAGCTTCAAGAACTGACCGTTGAGGACGGCGGTGTAGAACTTCTGCGGGTCACCGGGGAAGCTGTTAGCGTCCAGGTCAACGCTACCGGTGATGTCAAACCGCCCGGTGGGCACAGCCCTGCGGAAGCGGCTACCAAGCCGGTACCGGTCGGTGTTGGGGTTGGTGTTAATGTCCAAGCTGAAGGAGCGCACGGGGACACTGGTCAGCGTACCGCCAGCGTCTCCAATAAGGACATCAGCGTGCTCAAAGTACAACCCGTATTCCGAAGCCGGCACCGTAGCCGTGACGGCGGTACCGTCTACGCTGGCCTGAATGCCCACAAGGTCAAGGCTAAGAAGAGCCAGCTGGTTGATGTCAGCCCGCAGGCTCAGGCGGGATACCTTCATGTCGGTGAAAAGTTTACGGACTTCCCCATCGTAGACGGCTACCGTGGAGTAGGGCAAGTCGGCGGTAGAAAGCTGATACCGCTTGCCGTAGTTATTAGCCGGCCAGGTAACGCCGGTATCAGACCCCACAGCCGTCAGCGTACTAACCTGCCCAAACACCAGCGGCAGGATGATGCTCAGCCCGTGGTTAGTAGCCTCCACTTCCAGGCTACCGCTGACGTCAAGCGTACCAAGCCTCGCCAACTTCTTGTCCCGCATGGCCTGCTTACGCAAGGCCTCGGAACCGTAGATGGTTGGCCTAGCCTGCAAGCTTTCGCTGCGAATAGGAAGCGCGTAGTCGCTGGCCGCCAGCGTAGCCGGGGTGCCCTGAGCCGACTGCTGCTTCAAGACCACAATGGAATCAATGCCACGCGCCATTAGTCAACCTCCTCGTGAAACTTGTCAAAAACCTCGTCGTCCACAAGCTCAAAAGCCGGGTCTTCCAAGAGCCTATTAGCGTCTTCCTCAAGCACTAGCGTAGGCTCTCCTCGCTTCATGCGATATGCGACGGAGAAGCCAAGCAGTGCAATCTCTTCCAGAGGACCGACATACCGAACCTTGACCACACTCACCTCCATTCCGCTTCTAGCACCACAACCCCAACGCCCTTGTAACCCCAATCAGGAATGAGGTCAGGAATCTCTTGGTCCTGAGTAATCTTGTCCTGAATGGCGTAACTGTAGTCGGTGTCCACTATTCGTAGCATCACCTCGTCCAACACTCTAGGAGGCTGCAAAAGGCCTTCTACCAGCTGGTTGAAGATGTCAGACATGTGATAAAGCCCAGTTTCAGCGTCTACATGTTCGTAGTGGACTTCTATGGCAACTTGCACCTTGCGAGCCACGCGGTCAAGACGACTTCCAGCACCCAACACCACGTTCTCCCACGTAGGGCCTAGAGGTACCACCACAGCCACAGGAAACCCAGGAGCGCGCTCTGGATAGCGGCCAACCGTGACCACTGTAAAGCCGACAGCCAAGCCATCGTAGAGTAAGAACGTTCGACCACGCAGCCATGTTACTAGCGCATTGACAAACTCACGCTCACGGTTCCTCATCCAGTTCCTCCTTCAACGCACGCAACAGGGCCACGGCGGCCACACCCTTGTTCTCCAAGATGTTCAACCTGGGTTGCTTGGCGAATATCTGGTAGTAAGCCGGAGCAAATGAGGCACCCTTCACTATCCAGCGGTAACTGACGTAAAGTTGGGCTTGCTCCTTGTTCAGCAAACCCACAAGCAGTTCCTTGTTGGCGGCGATATCACCGCTACGCATACCGGCCATAAGCTTCCTAGCTAAAGGCCGGTCAATGCCGTGATGTATACCACCCCTCCAGCCCTCCAACCTAACCTTCTCCGCCCTTATACTAGTATACCGCGGAGAGCCAAGCATTCTGGCCAAGCTTCCGGTATCAACACCTTAGCTAAATCTGCCAAGGTCTACCGCCTTTTTACTGTCCAGCCTACCCCAACGGTACATACGGTAGCTGCCGTGTTTCTCTCTAGCCCAGTCACGAACTTTTATAGAGCTAGGCTTGAGTGGACGTTTTAGCGCACTGAAGAGTGGGTTTAGACGCTGGCGTTCGTGAGCAGCGAACTTTTCGGGTGCCAGTAAAGTGCTGGAAGCCACCTCACGCAGTTTGTCAGAGAACGCTCTCTTAGCGCGTGTAGCTAGATGGCGTTCGGCCATAGTGCGCACTTTCTCCTGCACCCTAGCCGTTGACGTGGCGCGAAGAGAGACGTTGTCAAGTCCTAAGGCAATGGCTTCGCCTAAAGACTCCAACAACGCTTGCATAGCCATACCGGCCGCACCTTTAGCCGATGTGAGGAGAATGCGCCTTATCTGCGCCTGACCGCGTCTAGATACATTCATAGCTTAGGAAACTCCGCTAGAAACTTATCTTCCACAAAAGTGGGGCCAGCTACCGCGTTCCGTCCTTGCAGTACTTGTACCGCCCACTCGTCTAGCGTAGCGAAAGCGTTGGCAAACATGTCCTTGGCCAACGCCTGGTAAGCGGCGAAGCGGCGCAAGATGTAAGCGGCTATCAACTGAGACAGGGCAAACTGCAAAGTGCTACCGTCAGGTACAGTGTCCGGCAGGGGGGTGTTAAAACGCACTCGCAGGTGCTGGTCAGCCTGAGAAAAAGCGTACCGCGCGAGTTGCCTGTAAGTGGTCGTGGTTACCCCAGCACGCCCGTCTACCGTAACGTTTTCCGGCTTAGCTATTTCCGGAGGCATATGCTGCCACACATAGGGAACAAAGGCGTCTGGGTCGAGCATATCTCACTCCTTACGGCGGCGAGGCTTATCCCGCGGCTCCGCCGCTTGTTCCTGGGACGACTCAAGTGCCTCAGCCGGTACAGGCTCAGTAGCCTTAGGTTCAACAACGGGTTCAGCCACGCCCAAGCTCACAAGCCTGTCGGCCAAGGCCTTGTCTACCTCCACATATTCACCAGGCACGTAAAGTCGGTCAATGTAAACAATGTTAGTCACCAGTAGACGCATGCCTTCCTCCAACGAAGGCCGGGGTGGGATTTAACCCACCCCGGCATACCCTACTATTAGGCGGAGTACTGGAAGAACTTGATACGGTGGTTGGCCATAGTCTTGGGGTCGTAGTCCAAAAGCCTGGGCAGGCCGTGGAAGCCGTGGTAAATGGCATAGTAGGGGTTGGGCTTACGACGGCCGTCGTCCACAAGCACATAGGGGCCAGTACCGACCGTAAGCCTATCCCCGGTAGTGTGCACGTGAGCGGTCATGGTAAACTCACCAAACTTGCCAGGACCGCTGTAGATGAGCACAGCCTTATTGTCGGGGATAAACTTGTGGAAAGTCCCGTCCTGGTCCAGGTAGCCCTGGTCGTAGACGGTAACCTTCAGCCCGGTCATGCGAGAGAAGGCGTCAAGAATGTACTCGTCGGGGTAGAAGTAGATGGGGGTGACTTCCTTGGTGGTGTCCCGGTTGTTGAAGCCGTACCAGGCCTCCCAGAACTTGGTGTTATTCCGCAGCACACGCACAAAGTTAGAGGTGACGATAAGCTCAGCGGGCAGGTACTTGCCGGGCCCCACAGTCATGTCGTTAAGGGCGCTGTAACGAAGGTCAACAAAGAACTTGATGGGGTCGGTCAAAGACTTGCCGCTAGCATCCACTTCGTCAAACCTGTGGGTAAGGGTAATTAGAGGGTTGTGCAGACGGTAGTCGACAGTGAACTCGATGCCCTCGGGGTTGTCGGGCAAGGTACGAGTAACCACCAGGTTGCCGGTGGTGAGAATCTGCGCCACCATCCATTCGATGCGGCGCTTACGGCGCTCGGCCATATCGGCCAAAGCCTCGGCCACCTGCTCCTGAATGCGCACGGTGCGAAGGCCTGGAGCGACAGAAGCGAGCTCGGTCAGTTCCACCTCACCCCAGTACACGCCCTCCTTGAAGTGCGCTCCCTTGAAGGAGGCCTTGTAGACTTCATAAGCCTCCTCCTTGTTCCAGGTCCTGGGCTCAGTGCCGGGAGCGTGGAAGTAGGTCATCCCGTACTTGTGCGGGGTCTTGACCACATACATCTCAAGCTCGGTGGCCGTGATAGCGTTGACAGGGAAAAACTTAGAAGCCAGCTTGTACTGGCTGGTGTCGGCCCAACCGAAATACTCGGTGTCCAGGTCCTGGAGAATGCGCTCAACTTCCTTCTTCGTAGGGAACCGAAGGTCAGAACCGGCATTCAGCTCAAAGATAGCCATGCTTCACCTCATCCATTAAGCGGTGTAGAAGAACACCAGACCGTTAATCACCTTAGCGCCAAAGCCAAACAGTTCGACTCCAAGCAGCTGCTCAAGCTTGGCCCCCTCAAGCGTGACCGCCACGGCTACCGTCTCAGAGTCGGAGTCCTCGTACACAAACCCGTCAGCCTTGGTGGTGGCGGTGAAGGTAGCGGGAGCGATGTAAGCCACCTGGGAGATGTCGGGAGCGGGAGTGGTGGTGATGTTCAGGGTCACGTAGTCCTGGTTAGTCTGCAGGGTAGACACGGGGTCGTAAGAGGGCGCCACAACCGCAGTGACGGTAGCGTCAGCGGTGGTACCGTCACGAAGAATGAGCTTGTAAGGCTGCCCGGCAACCACACCGTCGTAAGCGGAAAGCTCAACCTTCTTAGTGGCGGCGTCAAGAACAGATACCACCTTGGCCAACACAAGGGGCCTAAACCGGCCGGTAGCGGCATCGTAGACAACAGGCCGACCGCGCCGACCAACAAACCCGTTGGTCATCCGACCGGAAACCACCAGCGGCTCCCGAAGCAGGCCTTCAAGGGAGTCGTGGAACTTCTGCCCGACACCAAAAACCTTCTGGAATCCAGTGAACTTAGGCATGCTTCACCTCGCTTAGAGACGCCTCTTGGCGATAGACTTAACCGCCTCCACGTAGCTCAGGTCCAAATCCGGAGTATCGGTGGTAGCGGCCTTGCTTACCACCTGCTCGGAGAAGTTGACCGTGGCCAACCCATCCAGAAGCATGTCAATAAGCTCAACGGGCGTAGCCTTGACGGGCTCTCCGGCAGCGTCAGAGAACTGCACCACCTCCTGGTCATGCGCCGCGGCAAACAGGTACAACTCAACCAGAGCGGGCTTCACGCCGGCGGGAATACGCCCCTGATAACGCTCCAGCTTCTCGGAGAACTGAAGCAGGCGTTCAGCCCGCTCAGCCCTACGGCGTTCCTCTTCCAGCTTGGCCTCAAGCTCGACCAGCTTAGCCTGAAGCGCGTTCAGCTGTTCAGAGAAACGCGCCTCGACCTCGTTAACGTCCTTCACCTTAGCCTCCTCCATGCCTACCTCCGTCTCTTCATCTGGCAAAGAAAACTGATGAATCCCGTCAATAGCCGGGTAGTTAGTCAACGCCAAACCGACCAGACGTCTCTTGCTCCGGTCAACCTCAACGGAAATGTCCCTATACTGCCCAGAGGTAATTCGTTCATACGCCTCAGGCGTGACCTCAAGTTGGGCAAACAGAGCGTACCTGCCATCGGGAAGCTTGTCAACGTAAAACTTCCCGTTCTTTGTCTTCACCCAACCGACAGTGTTAGGACCATAGCGAACGTGCTCATAGTTCATGGCCACATCACGCTTGGTATTCTTGACCATCGCTTCAAGGAAGGCCCTGTCGTATTTCACCTCCACCGAACGCCCGGAAGGCGTGTACCCGTAGAAAGTACCCTCTACCAGGATGGGAATCGGCTTAGACACCTTATTGCCGGCAAAGCTAGGTGGAGTGTCAGGGTCTTCCTCAAAGTTCAGTGGGGCGGTGACCTCACCCTGCTCACTAAAAAGAAGTAGCGTCCTATCAATATCACTCATGACACACTCCTCCTCTGCGCTTCAACCAGTCGCAGCAGCTTGTCCTCTTCAAAACCCAACATATCCCTAATGGCCCTAGGTGCCAATTCAGCGATGCGGTTGTATGTCTCTTCGTTAAAGCCTCCAGCGCCAGCGGCGGCGGACAGCATCTGAGCGAAAGCGTTAAGCACACTTGCCGGGTCGGCTTGGGCGGAACTAACCAGACCAAGATACGGGTACCTAGTCAGGTTAGGAAAGTTCAAGAAAACCAAACGGTTGACAAGGTACAAGTTCACATAGTCTATGAACTCCCTAGCCAATTTAAGGGCCATCTCTCTAGACACCTTACCAAGCTGGTCAGCCTGCTTGTAGTTTCCAGAGGTGTCTAGACCCAAAGAAGCCATCGACACACCCATGGCCCTCTTGATGGCTACGTCCTGCCTGATGATGTACGGTAAGGCATCAGGCATCTGAGAGTTGACCGTGTAAATCTCCAGCTGCCAACCCTCAGGCAAAGCTACGCCGCTCCGCGGCTTGGCAGCGAGGGCCTTGAGCGTGTTTTCCGCCATCGACCACTCCTTGGTACCCGGCACTACGGTCTTTGGCACCGTAAGCACCGGAATACCAAGCAGAAAGCGCTCATAGCCGGCGTTGACCAAACGGAGCATGGCGCGTTTAATGCGCCAAGGCACGTAAGCCGCCCTTAGCAGGCTTCTGCCGTCCAAGTTACCATCGTCATCGTGGGCAAAGTACACAATCTTGACAAAAGGTACCTTAACTTCCTTGTACTCGGGTACCTGTGTCTCGCCAGCCTTGACAGTACCACGCACAATCAGATTCTTAGGCCCACCCTTGTTGTCGCGCTCAATGTCCACGATGTGGAAGGGGTGGATAGGTACCAGCTTAGCCAGGCCACCATTGGTATCGGTGACTATCTCCACAGCCGAGTAGCCATAGATAAGGGCTAACTCGTAGGACTTCATGAGCACACGGAAGTGCGCGTACTTGCTAAAGCTAGGTCGGCCTATGCCAAGCTGGTCGGCAATAAACGCCGCTACCTTAACGTCCTTGGCGTCATCGCTAGCGGGTAGTACGTAGTACTTGAAGCCATGCAGAGCCGTGGTCAGGATGTTTAACGCGTCTTGCACCGAGTCGTCTAGGCGCATGTGGTGAAACTCCTGAAGCCACCGCTCCCTGGTCATGTCTGGGTCAACAAGCTCGTTAGCCTGAACCAAAAGCTGGCCTTGGTTGTCTTCCAGGTCAAGGGAGAGTAGCGGTACACGCTGATTGCCAACTAGCTTATTCAAGTCGGAGTCGTCAAGCGGAGTAGACTCGTCAGTTGGTACAGCGTGCTGAGTGTCACCGTTGCGCAGGAGTCCAAAGGCTCCAAGAATTAGCTTGGGGGCATCTTGTATACGCATCTCACCTCCGACTAAACCGGTAGAGATTCCATGTCCTCTAGCGCCTCATCGCCCATAGTGTCTTGGATTTCGGCCAGTTCAATGGTAAAGTTATCTGGTACAAGGACATGTCCTACGCCTTCCTCGGGAACAAACCACCAAGCGATGGCCAAGGACAACACTCGGTCGTCCTTGCCACGTCCAGCAGCGCGCATCCTCAAGCCACCAGCGGCCGTGCGCTCATACACAAAATCTCTAAACTCCTGCAAGTACTCGTAGTTATCCGGTAGAGTAATGCGTCCGTGTTCGATGGCAAGAGCTAGCTTGTTGATTAGCTGCTCCTTGATGGCGGCGGTAGACAGTTGGATAGGACTAACAGGAATGCCTCTGGAAGCTAAGGCTTCTACCAACGGGTCTCCAACACCCCTGGCGTCTACCGCTACAAAAGCGCCTGGATATTCACGATAAAGCTTAGCCAGTTCCTCCAACTGACGTTCCCAGGAAACGGTGTTCATCCTCAAAATGCGCACCACTTCACGAGTATCCACGTCTACCACGGTGAACACCGAGAAGTCGTCAAGACGAGCAAAGTCAGCGCCAATGACGTAACGATGGTATGGTATTGAATACCTGAGCAGAAGTTCCGTTGGAGAGACGCGGAGCGGCTTAAGCTTAGGGCACTCGTCAAGACGCTGAAAGACGCTACCAGAGTCGGCCAAGAACTCAGCTCCATACTCTTGTCGGAACACTCGCTCCGGCATGATAAGACGTTGCTGCTCAAAGAAAGAGTCTGGAATAGACGGGTTAGCGTCCCAGGTAGCCAACTGCCAAGCGGCGTACTGCGTCAAGTAAGGGTAGTCTTCGTGATGTCTGTGCGAAAGGGCGTGCTGAAACATGTCGTAGAACCAGTTGTAACCCTTCGGAGTGCTGATAAACAGAGTCCAGCCGTTAGTCGTGGTCAGAGTAGGCATCAAAGACTCAAAGATGACCTGAGAGTCTACCATCGCCGCTTCGTCTACAATCAGGTAGTTCAAGCTAGCACCGCGGAGGTTATCGGGGTTCTCACCAGTTTTACCCTGAAAGCGACTACGACCCAAGAACCTACCCTGCTGGTCGTAGTGGCGAACTTCAATGGTCATGTTACGACGGGAAACACGAATCTCGCGAGTACCCGGCAGTTTGGTGTCGGCCAGATAGACCATGTCAGTTACACGGTCAAAGATAATACTAGCCTGCTGGTACACCGGCGCTACTACCCAACCCCAAGAAGTCTTGTTAAACAGCAACTCAAACGTAGCTTCTACAGCGGCTAATGTAGACTTGCCCGACTGCCTACCCACCACGACTACCCTATGCTGGGCACGGGAACTATGAATGTCAGCCTGATACGGATACGGCTGGTATCCGAGCAGGTCAAAGAAACGTTGGCTAGGCGCGTACTTGCGAATACTCATAGCACTCCGTAGTTACGGGGGAATAAAAGGCCGGATGGCCCCCCAAGGGCGCATAAATACATTTGCCCAACCATCCGGCCAGCGTCAAACCTGACTGACCCTAACCGTCAGCCAGTTACATTATACCACAAACGCACTAATTTTTTGCACGCTCAACTTCATCTAACACATCCACAAAGTCGGCTTCAACTACTACTTGCGACTGCGACGGTAAAGCTGGCGCTTTATTCTTGTTGCCCAGCGTCTCTCGCAAGAGAGCAATCTTAGAAGCTTTAAGCCTCTGCAAGGCTCCAGTCAGGTTAACAATGTCCTTAGCCTGTACCGGTGGTATGCGGTTACCTTCTTCATCGTACATCTGTCCAGACATAAGTCTGGCGTAGTTATTGAGCATAGTCTGCAGGATGTCGTTAAGCCGTTCTTCCATGTAGGTTATGGAAAGCAAATAGCTGGACACTTCATCCTGCAGCGCTTCAGCTCCAACAGCCGCTTGCACGTTGTGAAGTTTGTCAAAGTACTGACGGAACTCTTCCCACGTCAGGTTGTAGCCGTCAGTGTCACGCAAGTAGTGGTAGATTTCTTTGTCTCGGTAACCAAGGACCATGTATATAGCCATGCGCTCTAATAGCGCGGCTTCCGAATCGTTAGCGGCTACCCGCTGGATGTAGCGTCTGAGCGTAGTCATTGTCCAAACTCCACAAACCGGCGCAAGGCTTCGGCGACAGCGAAAGTGCGACGGTACCGGCGAGTCTCAGGTAGTTCATAGCCTTCGTCCCGCAACATGTTCAGCACCTTGCCGACCAACTCGTTGAACTCCTCGTAGGCGTCTTCATCAGGGAAAATAAGGCGAAACTCAACGTCAGAGCGTTCGGTATTAGTTTGTGGGCGTACCGGTACCATCTTGTAGCGAGTGTCAATGACTTTGATGGCTTCCTCAAGAAACGGTTTTGGCTTACCAAGAACTTTAGCCAACTCGTCTAGGCTGACTTTCTTACGCTCCATAATGGCCTTGGCAATGTGACCGGTCATGTCAGCCCGTTCGCCAGTACCGCGAGCGTGGTTTAGTCGTTCTCCGAGTTCAGCGAGTTCCACTTCTTCAAACTCGGAGAGTTTGCCTAACACCAACACAAGCACTTCGTCAGGGAGTTCCTTACGCTTCACACCTTTAGAGATGGCGGTATAACGCTGTTCGCCATCCACCAGCAAGTACTTGGTGACAGGCTCGGTGTCCTTACCAAGCCAGCGTACAGGCCTATCCCATTCCACGACAGTAATCGGGTCAACCATGCCAAACGTCTTAATGCTGTTCAAAATGCGGTCAAGCTCATCCTGGTCAGCGAAGTGTGGGTTCCACGGGTTACGAGCGATGTCGTTAACGCTAACGGTCTTCAGTTCCATTGTCAACCTCCTTATTCCGCTTAGACTTCTTATGCTCGAGAGCGTGCTGTAGCGAACGATAGGGCACCTTAAGCACGCCGTTCAGAATGTCGTACACCTCCGTGTAAGTGAGCGGAGCCTTCCACACCTCATTATACACGTATGGGTATGGCTTACCAAGCAACGGGGCGTGGGCAGCGATAGAAATGCTGTCCCTAGAATCAAATATAGGGCCAATGTCTTGCTTGTCAAACCTCCACACGATTAGTGGGCGTTCTCCATGGTCAAAGCCTACCAGAAACACATGGTCTACAAGCTTGCTGTACTGGCGATAGTGCAGGCGAAACCTCCAACGGTAATGACCAAACGTTGGCGCTAACTCAAGGCTAGAACCTTTAATCTCCACAGGACGGTCGTTCCAGTAACCGTCTACCGCTCCTGTCTGATAGTTCAAGTCTTCAACACCAAACAGATTACGACACAACTCCATGGCTATGAACCCAAGTCTGGTCGGGTGGTACTTGGGAGTCATGCCAAGCACAGACAAGAAGTTGCCCCAGGAGCCAAAAAGGCGTTCTACGTTAGTAGTTGGGGGGTAGTTAATACCGTGTTTAGCTATCCAATACTGACGGTTCTGTCCCTTCCAGTCTAGCATAGCCGGAGGCCTACCTTCACGCTTGAAGAACTCTAGTCCGGCGCGAATATATTTGGCTAGCCTCTCCTCGTAGTTAATGCGAACTGGCATGTTCACCTCCTAACAGACAGCAACCCCAAAACATCAAAGAACGCAAGTAGCGCCCCCATCGGTTATCCAACTATGACAATTATACCACAAATGGGGGCGCTTGGCCCGATTTTGTCACTGACATTTTGATGGTAGGACCTTTAGGAGGGGGACTTTTAGGTTGCGTGGTGACCCGCCAACCCCGAGACCAGCCCCCCACGAAAAAAGCGTCCCCCACGGCATTTTCCCGCCATGGCCGTGGAGGCAAGACGACCAGAACTCGCCTAGCGCATGGCCGTAGGTGGGTCTACCATAAGGGCAGGTGAAAGGGGCGAGGGAAGCCCCGGGGGTCCAAAACCCCGCACCGACAAACAGGACAGGCTGAGACGCCACCGGCCCCGGTGAGGGCCCCAAGGGAAGGGGCTAACCGGAAAAGCCGGTAGGGGGGAAGCTAAGCTGACAGGCAGGGGGATAACCCTCGGCGCTGCAGCGAACCGCCCTCAGTGAGCGTGCAGGCCTGTTCTAAGGGTGAGGGTACGGCCCGCCGCCTAAGGGCAAAAGTGCGGGCCGTAAAGGAGGTTCAGAATGGGAAAGAAGGCAAATCAAAACACGGCCAAGAAGACTGAGGCCAAGGCCCAAAAAGCTAATGTTCTAGTCTTCTTGAAAAACTCGGGCCTTGACTGGTTGTTCGGCGGGTTTGGCCCAAGCGATGCGGACTTGGTTAACGGCGATATCTACGCCGGAAAGGATGGGGTGGAATGGTTGTCCTTTATCATTCCGTACACTCGGGTAGACGGCGCTTCTGTGCCGGGGTTAGTGTGGGGTATAAGCGCCCCGGCAACTGGGGGGGTAATCATAATGAGGTTGTTGGAAAGCGGACAGGTAATGGCCAAAATCAAGGCCTTTCCAAACGGAAAGGCCCTCATAGAGGGGCATGAGGAGATTGTTAAGGTCCTCCTCGGCCGGAAGGACATCCGGCCGTGGACGGCCGAGGACGTGGCCGCCCTCTTGTAAGGGGGCGGCCTAGGCGGTAAGGCCCCCTAGGGTACTCCACCGGGGTACCCTAGGGGAACTAAAGTCTAAGGAGGAAAAACATGCGGCACGGCATTAACTTTAAGTAGGGGGGTGGGGGCGGCACCGCCCCGCACCCACCATCCAGCCCCCGCCCTGGCCCGCGGGGTGGGGGCGTGGGTGGGGGGGCCTGGCCTCCGGCCCCCCTTTGGGGCGGGGAGGGCTTTTGCCGCTTGGCCCGCCCACCTCGCGGCTTAACCTCCCCCGCCACCGCCTACGCGGAATACAGTGGCCCGCCCTTCGGCCGGCTCGCGGCGCCTTGGCCCACCCGCCTCGGCGCTATACCACCCCCTCCTCCGCCAAACTGAAAAGCAAAAAGGAGAAAACTACTGTGAAAAACAACAAGAATATGCCGTAAATCGTGGGCACAAGCGTATATGCGGTAAACAGTGCAGCGTCTCGTCCCGCCCACCTCGACGCTTAACCGCCCACCACCACCGCCTCCGCAGGATACAGTGGACCGCCCACAGGCGGCTTTTACCCCAGTGGCTACGCGGCTTCCCGCCCACAGCCGCGTCCTCAGCCTCCCACCACCACCACCCAAGCGGAAAACAATGGGAGAGACTAGAGAAGAAAAGAGATATGAAGAGGTGTGTAGCCGGGTTGGCACACGCCCGGCTCGCCTTACGGTGCCTCGGCGCCGCTGGTGTCAAG